>Ga0224557_1000046_pt1 | contig 134247 bp, 121 predicted proteins | sample 714S31014metaG_FD_180677 | JGI IMG/M metagenome (GOLD analysis project Ga0224557, IMG submission 180677) | Peat soil microbial communities from Stordalen Mire, Sweden - 717 S3 10-14 | ecosystem: Environmental > Terrestrial > Soil > Wetlands > Peat | place: Sweden: Norrbotten County, Stordalen...
CCCAGATATGCTCACTGGCATGATAAAAATCCAGCACTTCCTCCGCCCCGGCCCAGCGGTCTTGTGCCACGTTCCAAATCCACGGAGCCCCGTCTGCTACGACCAGCTGCTGGCGGGCTCGGCTTAAGCCGCACAAAGGGTTCGCGTGTCGAGGGCAAACCAAGTGCTGACTTCAATTTCGATTCCGCCCAGTTGGGGCAACTGCAAACTGGTTGCATATACAACCTTTCGCTGGCTGGCGGTCGAGTCGGGTGTTGCGTGCCGGAAAACGAAAGCTTGGGGAGTGCAGCAAAATCCGGTGATGTTTGTGCCGGCAGTTGACCACCGGTTGCACTCATAAACCGCGCAGTTGCCGGAAGCCGGAAGCCAGGTCGTCGGCGTCCGCATCGCATAGGCTTTGTCGAAAACAATGGCGCGCTGCGGGGCGTCGAGGCTGGCGGCGAGCGCGGAAAAATCGCCTTGCCCCCAGCTTGCTGCGGCCTTCGTCACCACCGCCGCGCCGAATGTTGCAGAAGTCACGTTCGCTTTAACATAGTCAACGATTGCGTTGCAAAGCTGATTCATCGCGAAACTTGCGGCGTAGGCAATGCGGTTGCCGGATTGGTAGGCGGCGTTTTCCACGTTAATCGTTTGAAGGAAAAGTTTGTGCGCGCAAGAAACGGGATTCGTCACCGTGCCGTCGGCCTGAAAAATTGCGGCGTCAGTCCGGCCTAGAATCTGGGTTGCGGGCGCGGCGGTCACAAGGGGGACTACCGAATCCAAGCCAGCTCGGAACGGTTCGCCGATAATCGGTAGAAGCGTGCCGTAAGCCGTCAGCGGGGCGAGTTTGCTTTGCGCGACGCGCTGCCCTTCGCGGCAAAGAGTCGTAACCATTGTTGCGATTGTGGTGGTGTAGGAATTTGCCATAAATTTATTTCAGGAGTTTCGTGACGATGGCCGGGGCGGTGTGGGTGATGTAATTTTGCAGAGCGCGAAGTTTTTTCAGAGCCGGGCTTTCGTCGTATTGCAAACCATAGGCCGCGCCCAGTTTGGATTCGGCGAGCATGAGTTTGGCGGCGTGCTCGTTCAATGTTTGCACGGCAATTTCGGAAATTTTGCGCCGGAAGGGTTGCAGCTTGCCGGACAGTTGGAGTGAGGCGTTCTCCGCTGCTGACTTCCTACTTGCCACGTCTTGCACCCAGCTTTCGCGGTCGCGGCCACGATCAATTTCGCTCAAACTTTTCCCGGTGCTGGCGAGTTTTGAATGAGAATCAAATTGTTGCTGATAAAGTCGGTCAGCCAGTCCAGGCACGAGAACGAAATTAAGGTCATGCTGCAATGCCACGCATTTTTCCTCGCCGTCGAGGTAGTCTTGCAAGCCGTCCAGTTTTTTTATTTCGTCAAGTGCAAGCTCGCAGATGATTCTTGCCGAATTTTCCGTTGGAAATTTGGGCGTCGGCCTCGTGCCGGTGATCGCGGCTTTTAGCTCTGCCGCCAGATTTGAAATTGTTTCATTCATACACCTATGGCCGCGCCGTCAACCTAGCGGCGTTAAAAAGCGAGTATTTCCGCGCATTTACGCCGAAATGTCGTCAACCGCTTGTGCGCGGCCTGCTTTGAAATACCGAGCCGCAAGCCGAGTTCGTCAAGGGATTGCGGAGCAAATTGAGATTTTAGGATATAGCCGAGCATGGCGGCGCGGCCGGCGGTGTCGTGATCGTCCTGTGCGCCGCAAAGCAGCAAGTCGGGAATGTCGGCCAGTGTTATCTTGCCGGGTTGGTCGTCCTGGGTTTCGTCCGGCGTCTCATAAACCGGCGGCGACACGGCGACGGGATGCCCGGCCTCGTCAAATGCGAGCGGCATTTCCGGCGTGATGTCGGGGTCGTCGTTCAAAGCTTGGTGAAAAATATCCGTTCACGGCGGCGGGGCGGTTGGCTTTCAAATTTTGCATTGGCCGCGTCGGTGCATTTCCAGCACAGAAACGGCAAAAGCAAATGGCGGTTGGCCTCGGTGTATTCGTATCGCGCCTGACAGCAGCGGCACGTTGCGGTTTTTGTTTCGGCGGTTTTCATTGGCCGATGGCGTCGAATTTATCCGCCCATTCCTTGCGGTGTTTTTCAATCCGGGCGGAAAGAATGATTCCAATATCTACGGCCGTTCTCCCTGCCAAGTTTGGCGGCAATTCCGCCGCGTCGCGCGCCATGTCGGAGAAAATGAGGGCCATTGCCTCGCTGACTTGTCGGCAACCTTCGGCGGTTCCCATCAGCTTGCCTTGCTCCTTTGACAGTTTTAGTTCAAGTCGCTGCCGTTCGGCGGTCAACTTTTTCAGTTTCTCCTTTTGAATTTCCTCGCCATCCCGTTGGTAAAAACTGAATAACGCTTTGAGGGTGGCGAGTAATGGAAACTGGCCATTCGTTGCCGGGGGGATTTTGCCTTCCTCGGCGAGTTGGTAGAGTCGCCGCTTTGTCAGGTTCGCCAGTTCTGCCAACTTTTCGGCGTCAATCATGGCGGCGGCGGGCGCGGGCGGTCGTGGGGTCGTGGTGTTTTTCTTTCTCATAATTTGATGGAGTTACGGTTAAAAAATCCGGTCAGCCACTGATCATGCCAGCGATACAAGCCGGGGTCGTTGGTCACGCTGACGACTTCAACGCATTGGCAGGACCGGAGATTCGAGGACGTTTCGAGGACGTAGCGGGCCCGGCCTTTGGCTGGCTGATATAGCTGCAACTTGGCGTGCAACCGCTCGACGGCAACGGTCGCGCCTTGTCTGGTCAACGTTTGCACGGCATAGACGGCGGTGTCCGGGTCACTGGCTTTGAAATAGGACGAAAAGGCGAGCCGCAATTCTGCCAGCGTTCCGGCCTTCAGCATGGCGGCAAGCTGGTCTGTCGTGTCGTTATTTAATCCAAGGGTGCAAATTGTCAGGCGGCACGGTTGGCCGATGTGTTGCTGGATTATCGGAATGACATCAGACAACCGGAAATTTCCGTCCATCAGGAAATGAACTGTTTCGCCTTTGGCTGGCAGGCGTGTCACCAGTTCGCCGGCGGCAACCTGGCCGCGGCCATCATGGAACACCCGGCGGCGCGTCCTGTGGCTGTGCAGGCCAGCCTCACGCGCCGAGACGCCGAGCCGCTGGCCGATGGTCGCGGCGGCGTTCCGGCACTTGGGCAGCGTGTCCAGCGCCGCGCACAAGGCACTTTCAAGATCATGGTCGGTTTTCATGACGGGAAACGGAAATGGCTTTGATTGGTGAATCAGAGGGTTCTTCGGCAATCGCCAGCTTGCTTGCTTGAAGGCGCGGTAAAAGGAGACTTCCGAAACGTTTTCCGGCGGGGTGTTCATGGCTTTCCGTTCACTGCATCCCGTAATTGTCTGAAGGCTTCGGCTCGCTGTTCGGGTGTCCAATCGTCATGCGCATTAAAGTGCTTTTCTTCCATTTTTTCAGAAAGAGCGCTCGCCCCCGCATTGAGAGAAGCATTTGAAGAAGCATTAAGAGAAGCATAAGAAGCAGCATTATGTGGCGACTGGGTGGCGATTGGGTGGCTACCGGGTGGCGACTGGGTGGCGACTTCTCTATTATGTGGCGAGTCTGTATTATGTGGCGACTGCGGCAAAAGTTCGCCACTTAATAGAACGCCGTCCTGTTTGGCTTGTCGGATGGCTTCCGAAAGCTTTTGCAGTTTCGGATTTGACGCTTTTCGATTGGCGCGAAGCAGCAGGGTTTCGGCAATCTTTTCCGCCGACAGGTCTTTTGAGTAGTAGGTCAACCCACCGTGGTATTCGTTGAACCTGTGCGCCAATCCGCTCCTGACAAGGTTGTCCAGCAGCGTGCGGGCCTGGCTTCGCGTTGGCGGTGTCCATCCATCCGTGCGCTCGGATAGAGTCACCGCGCCGGCGTGGGTGACTGTTCCATCTTTGGCAAACAAAACCTTGCCGCTGGCGTAACCACCCATCCCGGCACGCACGCGGTTGGCCGTGACGATGGCAAACGGTTTCGAGCCGATGGCCGCATTGACCGCGCAGAGCGCCGAGAATCGCTGGTAGGTTTTCGCGTTGCCGTCGCGGGCTTCAAACACCATCGCTTTCGGAACGCGCGTCCACGGGATTGACCGGCCTTTTGATTTCCATGATTGCAGAAATTCTTCTACTGCTTTGAATCTCACAAAACGCCAACGCGCGCCGCTGGTGCTATCCGCAGCGCATACGCCACAAAACGCGCAACCAAGCGCCATGATCTTGATTTCCTCGGCGGTGATTTCGCGGTTGGGTTTCGGAAGTTCGACGCCGGACAATTCTTCCGCAACTTGTGACGGCGAAAGAATTTTTACCCGGTGCATCCCGGTGGCGATGGTCGCGTAGGTGATCGAGGCTTCGAGCCGTTCGTTCGCGTTTTTTCCATAAGCCAGCAACGGAAGCGGAAATTGTAGGGTGTCATTCAACGCTTCCCACCCTTTCAAGATTGTAAAGCTCGCGGCGTTTTGAGGATGTCAGAGCGCGGCGCGTAGCGCGTTCGCCACGGCGGACAAAATTTTCAACGCGCCTCTTTGTCGAGCCACTGGCCTTGGAGAATCGTAAAAAACTTTTCATCATCTACCCATGTAAAGAAGTCCAAGTTTTACGAAATGACGGTGCGCGTGCGGTTCAGCCAGGCTTCCAGATCGGCGCGCCGATACCTGATAACCCTCGAAGTGATTTTTAGAAAAGGAAGCTGGCGAGTGTTCCGCCAAAGCCTCAACGTCCTTGGTTCAACCGTTAAAATCTCGGCGGCCTGTGCATCCGTAAGAAGTTCAGCGGCGGGTTTTGCTGCCGCGTTTTGTGTCGAATATTTTTTTCCCATGCCCGCAAAAATACTCGACGTGTCGCAAGGCGGCGTCTCGCGGGCGGCCTGCAAAAGGTAACTTTTGGCCGTTTGCGCGTGGCGTTTTGAACGATTCAGCGGGGGGAATGGTAGAAAAACAAAAACCGCCCTGCAAAAGTGCAAGGCGGCTTGTGCTAAAGGTAACTTTACGGCGAAAAAATTATGTCAATAGGCTCTTTGAGATTTCTTTCAAGGCAACGCGGTTTGGCCGTGCGCCGGTTTTTTTGTGGCGTTTGAGTGCCTTTTGCTTGTTCTGGTCGCTTGTCGTTTGTGGCCGCCAATATCCATACCAAGAACCAAAGGATTTAGCGAGATTCCAGTAAATGCCCTCGTCTGGAATCTCTTTTGTTTTATTTATGTGGTCTGCCAGTTGTTTCATTGTCCACCACTTGCCGCCCTGAATACTAAAATGATGGCCTAGAGCGTGGTCGCTGTTGCGAAACACGCGCCATGCGGCCTCGCGTCGCTTGGGCTTGTTGTAAAGCGCGGGAAGCATAAGGATTAAAAACTTTTTGAGTGTCAGCGGGTATTTTATTGGCTCTGTTGTTCGTTGCGTTTTGTTTTTCATTATGCGGCCTTTCCTTTTAGGTTCACGATGTTGGCTGGTTGCTCTGGCGCGACGGCAAACCAAGTTACGGCGGCGGCGGGCTTCACAATCTCGCGGTAGTGTTTGAACACCATTGCCGGGCTGTTGCCCGCTTCCAATGCCACTTGCGCGGCGTTTTGAATGCTGGCCAGCCGGTAGGAAATGAAGCTGTGCCGCAAGCCGTTATCTTTCCATGGTGTCTTTGCCGCCTTCACACAAGCTGCGCGTGCGTCCTGTAAATCGTTGGTTGTGCCCTTCCAGATTTTGCCCTTGCGCCGGGCGTAACGCGCGAGCCATTGCGCGAGATTCGGCAGGACAGGCACAAGCCGCCGTGATCGTGTCTTGGCTTTGTCGCTGGCGACGGTGATAAACGCGCCGGTCAAGTCCACGTCTTTCCATTCCAGCCGTTCAATTTCTGCGGTGCGTAATCCGGCGAACGCGCCAAGCGCAATGATGGGCAAAAATTCCCGCGTCGCGGCTTTGAGTAACGCGGTGATTTCGTCCGGGGTGAAAATCTGAATGTTGCCGCCGTTGGCCGTGATTTGTTCCGTGCCCTCGATTGGATTGCCGCCTTTGAAAATGTAACCGCGTGACTCGGCGAAAGAAAACAGCGTGCCGATAACCGTGCGGAAATTCCGCGCCGATTGCGCCGAGAGTTTCAGGCCGTCCAGCCACTTTTGCACTTCGGCGGTCGTCACCGTGCTAATGTCCACGGCAAACGACTTGGCGAAACGGTTCAACCGTGCGGACAGGTCGCCGGTGTAACGCGCCGATTTGCCGCGCGCTTCTTTGGCTGCAATCAATTCGGCTACCACGTCGGCAACGCGCTTGCGCGTCACTTGGCAAGCTCCGTGCCGTTTGAGAAAATGCGCCGCCTCGATGATGCGGTCCTCGCCGAGAATCTCAACAGCCTTCGCAACGATGCCCGCCGCCACTTCCAGGGCAATTCCGGTTGGACGCAGCAATTCAACCGCCCGCCCGTAACTGGCCGCCTCACTGTTCCGCATGGTTGCCGCCGTCGCGTCACCGCTGGAAAGCTGGCGGGCGATTTTTTCGGCTTCCTTGCGGGCGCCGCCGTGATCGGTGAAGCCGCGCAACCGGCGCACGCCGCTGGTGTAGTCGGCCAGCTCGTAAATTGTCCGCTTCTTTTTTCGGTTTGCGGTTAGGCGTCGGCGACGGTAGAGTTTCACCGTGACATTGCCAACGCTGACAGCCTCGAATTGCTCGCCCTTAACCGGCGTCCAGTTCCGTTCTTTGGTTGCGTTCATGCCCTTTAATGTCGGCAAAGTGTCGGCAAATGTCAAATGCAAAGTTTTTCAAGGTGTCTGAAAACTCATAAACACCTTGATTCTATTGGTTATTGGAGAGATGGCCGAGTGGCTGAAGGCGACGGTTTGCTAAACCGTTATACGGGTTAAACCGTATCGGGGGTTCGAATCCCCCTCTCTCCGCCACTTTGATTTTCAATGGTTTTATGGGATTTATGGGTCTAGTGGCAACATCCAGTGGCAACAAGTCCACCTTTATTCAGGGTTATTTGCCGATGTCATTTGGGTTAGAATCCACCCGAATTTTACACTGCTTGATGAATGCCAGAATGCCGACAAGAGGGAAAAACCGGATGCCTTTTATCCGTTTGAGTTCACGAATTGATGCCGGTGGATGAACCCTTTGAACGCCCACTCGTAGGCCCGGCTTGGCAGCAATAATAAATCCACCCTTGTTCAGGGTTGTTTGCCGGTGTCGTTTTGGTCGGAATTCGCTCGGACTTCACACCGCTCGATGAATGCCAGAAGGCTGGCAAGATGGAAAAGCCGGACGCCTTTTATCCGTCCGGGTTCACGAATGGAGACGGATCGAATAAAACTTTTGGCCGCCCATTCGTAGAGTTTTGCTCGCGAGCAGCCGGAATAAAATTCATGCCCGCGCTTTGGCGCGCGAACCCAGACCGGCAAATCACCATCCCGGTCGGCCATGAATTGGGTTGCGCGATGCGGCGCGGAACGGCTGCCGCTATCAAGCCCGTCGGTGTTCGCTGGCAATGTTGGACTGACGTTCACAAAAGAATTTTGCCACTGCTCCGAGGCAATTTCCTCCGCATACCTCCCCGCAACTCGCACAGGAGGCGGATACGTTCTACAATGATGTTGCCTTGTCTCACACTTTCATTCTCCGGGCGGGTTTGGTTTTGATGGTTTCGTTTTTATCGGGCTGCTCCCCTTCGACGATGGCCTCGGTGTTTTCAGCGGCTTCAAGCTGGTTGGGAGCCTGATTCTTGGTGAGGTCAAGTTGATCCTCGATTTCCGACTGGCGTTTGACCAGATGATGATACCGTTCCTCCTTCTCGAAGGGTGCGCCAACCTTGGCTTCCAGTTCAACCCCGCGTTTTCGTGAATCGCGGATGTCGGTTTCCAGCCGCGCGGCGCGCTCCTCAAAACCCTGCACCTCGGATTCCAGCGAACGGATGGTGCCCAAGGCCGTATCGGTAACGCGGCTGCTGTAACTGTTTTTGCCCCGCAGGACGAGTTCAGCGGTATTGTTGAAACCGGAACGGATGAACATATCGAAACCAGCGAACCGCCCGATGCGGATGTCCTCGCCAAAACGAGTTTTAGTTTTCTCCGCCCGCCGCAAAAGCAACTCCCCGGCAATTCCGCGATTATCCAGAACCTGCTTGTCCAATTCGATGCGAAACCGGTCGCCGGATGTATCCTGCCGCCCGGTTAAATCTTCGCGCAAGTTTGCCAGCCGTTCCGTCCAAGTCTCAACCTCCTCGTGCGAATGACGCAGGCTGCTACGGATGCGATATTGTTCCTCGGCATGGGCAGAGCGCAGCCGGGTCAGCCGGATCAACTCGGCATCCACCTGGGCTTTTTCGATGACGAGCGGATTGCCGGACGCAATGGCTTTGATCTCGGCATAGGTCAAAGCAGCGGAGTCCATGTCTTCAAGGCGGCGCATGGTCATGTCTCCGCTCATCACCTGGGCGATGAACTTGGCCTTGGTTTCCAACGTCTGCCACATGTAGGCATCGAACGAGCCTTCCGTGACGTAACGATAAATCTGCACGCTGGCATTTCGATTGCCCTGCCGCAAAATACGTCCCTCGCGCTGCTCCACGTCGGCGGGTCGCCACGGCGCATCCAGATGGTGGAGCGCAATCAGACGTTCTTGGACATTGGTGCCGGAACCCATCTTCTGTGTGCTGCCAAACAGAACGCGAACCTTGCCCGCGCGAACGGAACGGAAAAGCGCCACCTTCGCGTTGTCCGCATCATAATCCTGAATGAAGGCGATTTCGTTTTCCGGTATGCCCAGGCGCTTCAATTTGTCTGCTGCGTCACGATAAACGGAAAAGCCCCGGTCTTGCGGCGTGGACAAATCGCAAAACACAAGTTGCGCCAAACGATCATCCTTGGTCGCCTCCCAAATCTGATGAATTTTCTCCACGGCGAGATTAACTTTGCTCTGCGGGTCGTCCGGCAGGCCGGGTTTCATCAGGCGCAAATCCAGCGCGGCCTTGCGGCCTTCGGTGGTGATTTTGAGCATGTTGTCCTCGCGCGGGTCAACCCGCCCGGTTTTCAACGCCTCGGCGCGCTTGGCCAGCCCCTCGACAAACTTTTTTAATTCAGGAGAGGCCGGCGCATTGCGGATCGCCGGTTTCTCCCCTTCCAGTTTCGGACGTTTGAGATTGAGCATCTGCGCGGTCTGCACGTCCGCCGTCTGCCGGAAAATCTGCATCAGCTCCGGGACGTTGACGAACCGGGCGAAGCGCGTGTTGATCCGGTAGCCCGCGCCGTCCGGGGAAAGTTCCATCGCTGTCACCGGCTCGCCGAAGGTGGCGGCCCATGAATCAAAATGATTCAGGTTATGTTTTTTCAAGTCGTCCGGCTGCAAATAGCGTTGCATGGTGAACATCTCGGCCATGCTGTTGGCGATGGGTGTGCCGGTGGCAAACACCACGCCGCCGCCATTGTTCACGGATTGAACATGACGAACTTTCAAATACATATCGAATGCGCGTTCGCTCGCGGTCTGCGGCAGGCCGGCAATGCGCGTCATCTTGGAGACGTAAAACAGGTTTTTGAAATAATGCGCCTCGTCCACAAACAGCCGGTCAATGCCTAGTTCCTCAAAAGTCAGCGTGTTGTCTTTCTTATGCGTGGCGGCGAGGGATTCGAGTTTGGCTTCCAGACGTTTCTTGGCCTTTTCGAGTTCCTTCACCAAGCGCCGGTTGTCCGGGTCGGCGTGTTCCCGTTTAATTTTTTCCAATTCCTCCAACTGCTCCTTGAAAAAGCGTTCCTGGGTTTCGCGTGACAGCGGGATGCGCTCAAAGCCGGAGTGCGTGACGATGACGGCATCCCAATTGCCGGTGGCGATGCGGCTGAAAAGTTTCTTGCGGTTCTGCGCCTCGAAGTCCTCCTTGCCCGCCACGAGGATGTTTGCACCCGGATACAACATGAGCAGTTCGCTGGAAAACTGGCCGAGCATGTGATTAGGAACGGCAAACAGGGGCTTGCGTGCCAGCCCCAGCCGCTTCAGTTCCATCGCAGAGGCAACCATCGTGTAGGTCTTGCCCGCGCCGACGACGTGGCCGAGCAATATGTTTGGTGTCTGCAAAGTTCGCCACACACCCGACTTTTGGTGTCCTTGAAGTTGCACGGCCGCACTGGCTCCCGGCAACGTCAGGTGTTCGCCGTTGAACGTGCGGACCCGCGAATGATTGAAGGTGTCATTGTAAAGGCGGCAAAGCCGTTCCCGCCGGTCGTCATCCGACCATATCCATTTTGAAAACCGTTCCTTGATGCGCTCCTGTTTTTCCCGCGCGGCCTCGGTCGCCTGCGCGTTGACGACGGGCTTCTTGTCCACATAATCATAAACGGTGGGGGTTTTAAGATTCAGCGTTTCCTCGATGAGTTCGAGGGCGGTGTAACGATTTGTTCCCCAATCGGTGGTGTTGGCGGTCGCGCCCTTCGCCTCCCAATTCGCGGTGATATGCCACGAGCCGAGCGCGTGGATGTGGCCGACCTCAACCCCGGACGGGACGGCGAGCAACTCGTGGACGAACTGCTGCACGTCTGCGGGCGGCAACCAGGATGCGCCCAGCCGCACGTCAATCTCGGTCGCGGGCAAATCCTGCGGCTGCACCGATTTCAACGCCTCGACATTTTCACGGAAGCGGGCATCGGCGACACTGGCGGCATCGGCGGCGACGAGTTTCTCGCGGACATTGCCGGAAAGATACTGGTCTTCGGTTTCCCATTGTTTGGTTTCCGGGTTGAGAAAAACCATCCCTTTCAAGTCCGGCAAGAATTCCTCTGCCGGACGGGACAGCAAACCAGCCATGTGTGCCAAGTCCACCCGGCCTTTTTCATTCAGCGATACAAGCAAGGCTTCCTTGGGTGAACCGACCGATTCAACCGGCTGTTTGTGATGGATGGTGCGCTCGCGGAAAATCGCGGCTTTGACCGCTACTTTCGCTTCCTCGTCGTAGCTTTCCAGCGAAAGCAGCAACGGCAAATCCGGGTCGCCATGAAACGCCCGTTGATTGATCGGGGCATTGATGGAGCCGAACCTGGAAATAAAACGGTCGTAGGCGAAGTTGAGTTGCTCGCGCGCCTCGACCATCTGCCCCTCGCCGCTGCCATCGAGCTGCGAGCGCATACAATCCCGCACCGCGTCCCGCACGGCAATCAGCCGCCGAATCCGCGAGCGCGTTTCGACCGGCAGATCGTCCAATGGTTGCAAGACACCATCCTCGTTGAGACACAACCGGCCATCCTCGTGGATACAATAGGCATTGGGCTTGATGTAATCCGGCGCGGGAATGGCCGGATCAAAAACTTTTTCGCCAGCGGATTGGGTTTTGGTTTCGTAAATGTTTTGGGGCAGCCGGGCAACCGCCTGTGCCAGCGCCGCGCCCAACTCGCGGTCGTCCGGCACCAGCACCGGCTCACCGTCCCGATACATTCCTCTGGCGAGCCGCATCTGGCCCAACATCATTTCGGGATGGGTGGCGAAGTATTCGTTGATGGAAAACTTTTCCTGCCGGTCATTGGCAAAATCTGTCGCCATTTTCCAAGCGGGGCCGCGCGGTGATTCACCGGTGCGCAGTTTGCGGAGCATCACAATGTCGGTGGTCACTTCCGTGCCGGCATTTTTCTTGAACGCCGTGTTGGGGAGACGGATTGCGCCAAGGAACTCGGTTTTGCCGGAAAGTGTTTCACGCAAGGTTGAATCGAGCTTGTCCAGCGTGTGCCGGGACGTGACGAACATGAGCAGCCCGCCCGGACGCACCTTGTCCAGCGCGGCGGCAAAGAAATAATCGTGGATGGAAAATTTGTAATCGTTCCAGCGCGGATCATGGACGGTGTAATCCCCGAACGGCACATTCGAAATGGCGAGGTCGTAAGATTCGTCCGTGAGTTTGGACTTTTCAAACGGCTGCTCGCGGATGTCGGCATCAGGATAAAGCGCCTTCGCAATCCGGGCTGTCAGCGGATCAATTTCAATGCCGGTGATTGCGGAGCGCCGGAGCATATCATCGGGCATGAGGCCGATGAAATGGCCGATGCCGCACGCCGGTTCCAAAATGTTGCCGCCTTGAAAGCCGAACCGTTGCGCGGCCTGATACATGGCCTGGATGACGACGGGCGCGGTGTAATGGGCGTTAAGGGTGGTGGCGCGGGCGGAGCGGTGTTCCGCGTCGGACAGGACTTCGGAAAGCTGGATTTGTTCCTTGTGCCAGTTCGTGCTGTCCACGTCGAACACCTGGGGCATCGCACCCCAGCCGACATAGCGCACCAGCGCGGATTTCTCCTCTTGGTTGGCTGGTTGGTTTTCGGCGTGCAATCTGTGAACCAGCTTTATCGCGGCCAGGTTGGTGCGGAACTTTTCCTTTGGCGAGCCGGCGCCAAGGCCATCGGCGGGGGAAATCCGATAACAGTTTTGATTGAGGACTAACTCGTCACCATTTCGGGCGGCAGCAGGATGTATTCCTCCCGCACCATTTCCCAGGCGCGGTCGTGCGCCTGCTGCGGAGTCAGCCCCTGTTTGGTGAACTGCTGCGTCAGTTCGATCATCTCGTCCTTCGTCTTCTCCTCGGCCTCCAGCAACATCGTGTGCAACTGTCCTTTCGCCTCCAAGTCGCGCACCAGGTGCGGGCAATGTTCGCGCCAGTGTTTCTCGGCCATTCGTCCGTATTGGGTCAGCATGTTCATGGTATGTGCGGTTGGAACCAAAAAGTTCCAACTGGTTATCTATATCGGCGGTCGCTTTTTTGTCAACTTTTGGCATTTGCGACGGGAGTTTTTTCGCCGGGGTTTCTTTGCGGGAGCGGGCGGTTGGTCGGCGACAGGCTTGGCATACATTGCGTCCAAGTCTTGAATCTGTTTTGAGAAAAACCGGATGATGGGCAGGCAAAAAACCTTTTGAACACCGAGGAGAAAATCAACGCTCGCCTTGGCAATGCCCAGCTCAACACGGGCGAGCATGTCCCGGCTGACATCCACTCCCTTGCATTGCAACTGCGTCGCCAGATCCTGCTGTGACCAGTTCTTTTCGGAACGCAAACGGGAAACGTTCCGGCCAATGGGATTCCGGGGGAGCATGGCATCGTCCCCCTTAATTTATACAGGGCGCGTTTCGATCCCGGAAACGCGGTTGAAAACGATTTAGACCTGTTTTCTTGAAGATGAAAAACGCTCTGTGAAGACAACGAAGGACGCTCGGTTTCTGAAGCCAAGTGTCCAGAAACTTGCCACTGCGCGCGCCATGCTGGACAACAGCTTGCATATAAACCCGGCACAAAAGCCACCGGCACGACAATTAACGCTCCAATGTAAGCATCTTTAATGCCCATGTGTGAATGCCTTTCATTGCCACGAAAACTAATCTGCTCCGGCTGCCAAAACCGGTCTGGAATCCGTTGCCGGAACCAGACCGGCACGATGGCAAATCAAACCCCGACTGCGTGTCCTTTTGTTTGTTCCTGGGTTTGTGTGCGGGCAACGGTGCGCTGTTTCTGCCGCGCCATCTGGGACATGACCTCCTCGCGCTGGTCTTGGGGCACGTCCTTGACCAGAATTTCGTAGGCTTGCTTGAGATCGGGATTGGCATTGATGCGCTCCATCATGCCTTCACGCATACGCTGCTGCCGTTCAAGCTGGCGCACTTCGTTCAGGACGACGGTGCGTTCGAGCCGGTCGCGGGGCATGGTCTGGATGTATTGCCAATCCTTGGGTTTCTCAGTAATCCAATTGTCAATTTTGGCTTCCACTTCGGGATTGATCCGGTAGTTGACGGGTTGCGGGGGCGCACCGGCGCCAGAAGCGCCATTGGGCGCGGGTTTCGTTTTTGTTGTGCTCATAATGAGGTTTGATTTGTTGTTTATGTTTTAAGATTGCCGGCGTAGTTGCCGACAAAGCGTAAAATTGTTTTAGGGACTCAACGGATCAGCCGGTTCGTTGGTGGTCGTGGCGGTTGCAAATGGCGGTTGCTGGCTCTGCGCGGCTTCGAGCGCGGCGAGCCGCTGCTTCATTTCGCCCACCGTTGCGCGCAACGCCGCCGTCTGCTGCAAATTCGTTTGGGTCTGTTGCAACGCGCTTTGAAACTGCATCAGTGCCGCCGACAAAGTGCGGGCTTGCACCATGATTTGAGTGGTGGCGAACCGCTGCGAATTGACCTCGGCCAGAATCGCATCGTTGACTGGCACCGGACTGAACGCCGCGTCGTGAGATGACGGTGCTGCGGGGGAAAATGCGTTGCCCCCAATGGTGGCGGGATGCAAATCCCAGCGCGTGTTTTCCTCGACGCGATAAACGACGTGCTGCTCGTGCATCACCAGACCGTCATTCGGGTCGGCATAGCGCCCGACGTGATAGGCATGAATCACTTCGGGATAACGGACATTGGAATTATCCGTGTCCGCGAGCGGTGGCTGCGGAAACAGCGTCAGCTTGGGCGCGGTCGAACACGCCGTCAAAAACAGGAGTGGAATAAAGCGGAGCATTTTCATGGTGTTGATGTGGTTTTGGTTGGTTCATCTATTTCTGGTGCGACCGGGATGGCCGCGCCGCCGACGGAGGCATCGGCGCGGTCCAGGGTTTGCAGGACGTAGAGGTAAAACTGTTTTCCACTCGGCACACGGATGTAAAACCCGTCCTTCTGAATCGAATCGGAGATTTGCTGCGCGTAGATTTTTAGAACATCCTGCGCGCCCGCAAACGGCGCGTTGTTGAGCGTGGGACTGTTGATGGGGCCAAAGATGGTCTGCTGTTTTTCGGTCAGCGCACCCGCCGCGCCGGAAAGGAACGTGGCGGCGAACAATTTTATCTCCGCGAGACTGTCCGACTTGATGAGTTCACCGCGCAACCCGGCGCTGCCGTCCGTGATGCTCCAACCGGTTTGATTGGTGTTGTTTTCAAATTCTCGGTCAAGCGCGATGGCCTTGATTTGCATTTCTTCACCGTTCTGCCAAACCAATGTCCAACTGCTGCCGCTGGCAATGCGTTCGCGTTGATGGTCGGTTTTGGCCGTGCCATGAACCTCGGTGCCAGCGGGAATGATGAGTTTGCCCGCGTGATAAACATCCTCGGTGACAAGGCCGATGATGGGTGTCTGCATGGAAGACGAATCCACCGTGATGACCGTCTCGCAAGAAATCAACCGGCCAAACGGGGCATACGCGGCGCTCAACTTTTTTTGGGCGGCAACTCCCGCCGTGCTATCTGAAAACAAACTGATCGGCGAGAGGGTTGGCAATTGGTTCGCGGGAACAACCGGCAACGGTTGTGGCGATGCGTTGGGGAAACCTGACGAGGTTGCCGATGACGCGGTGGACGAAGCTGAAGCCGGTTCCGGTTTGGCTGCGGGCGGATGGAAAGCCGTCATCGGTCGCACGACCGACTGCACCACCTGGGGCTTGCCGCCAACGGTGTTGGTGCCAAGTGGCGCCGCCGAAGCCGCGTCTTCGGGAGCCTGGTGGTGCTTGCGGACAACGCTGAAAATAATGAGCGCCGCCGCAAACAAACCACCAAAGGCAATCAATCTGCCGCTCTTGGTCTTGAAAAAATTGAGGAAATCTCGTGGTTTCATGGCTGGCCTTTGGGTGAACGGATGGGACGCACCGGAACATTGGTGACGATGATTGAGGGCGGCGGTGGCGGCGACAGTCGTTGCACCAACACGGTGAATTGGTTTTTCAGAGACAACTCATTGCGTCCGCCGTCCGGCGTGCCGGTGACGGCAAAATAAACGATGCTGCGGCCATTGGGCGGGACGTGGCCGTCGCTGTCGCTGATGGATTGGGGATAAAGCCGGTCGCCCGCGCGCAACGCGAAACTGTCGGGCTGATAAATCAAGGGCGTGCCGGTCTTGTTGGTGATGCCGACACGAAAAACCAGCGTGTCCTCGGCGTTGAACCGGAATGACTGTTCAATCTGGATTTCGTAGTCGTTGAAGTCGCTGACCAGCGGCTTGCCGTCATAGGTGGTGAATCCGACATCGGCGACACTTTCCGGCTGTTGCGATTTTAACAGCGGAAACGCCTTCGCCTTGTCGAGCAACGCCAAAAGTTTTAGCGGGCTGACTTCGGGCGCACGGCCTGCACCCAACTCCTCCGGCGCGGGCGGCGATTCCATGATGAGTGACAGTGCCGGCGTGTCGCTGGCCGACAACTCGAAAACGTAAGTGCAATTGTTCCAGCGGACATTCAGGTTGCCGGCGGCCCTGCCAGTGAGGGCGCGCACGGAAAGAAACGTCGAGCCTTTGACATGAGCCAGTTGGAATTGCCCCGGAGTTTTTCCATCCACCGTGAACCCCGCGCCGTCAATGGCTTCAATCGGGCCGGGAAAACTGATGGTGGTCACGCGGTTGGTCGCAACCGGCACGGATACAACCGTGTGGTCGTCGAGCAGAACACGATGGATGGCCGGTGAATCGGCCAGCGCAACCGTGGCAGTGAGCACCGTGACGGTGAGTAATAATAGATTAGCGATTGATTTCATATTTGAAGTCTCCTACTGCGGTTGGGAAGCGTCCGTTCAACGCCATGTTGGGGTTGCGAACCAAGCGTAACCGGAGCGTGAACGGAAACGCCTCGGTGAACGCCTTGTCCTGGAATATGCCGCTGCGGATGATCTGGCCGGTGACGGCGGCCAGCACTTCGTTGTCGCGCGTGGCGAGAATGTCAATGCGGCCAATTTCAGCTTTCTGGTGGAGTTGCTTGGAACGAAATTCGACGGACTCGCTGATACGTTCGTCCTGCGCCTTGGCCAGCGCAGATTTGAGAAACACCAATTTGAGCAAATCGGGATTGTCAAAATCTTTGGGACTGCGTTCGAGAAATGCGAGCGTCGCCAACTCGGCCTGTTGAACGTGCAACTCTTTGGCCTCCGAAAATTGAAGCAACGGACTTAAATAATAAGTTCCGGCGGGATCAATGATGACGACGCGCTCGCGCTGCTTGAACTGTGAAACGATGTGGTAACGGTCAATGGCCGACAGCAGCAACACGGCAATGGTGAAGAAAAACCAGAACCACGGCAGGCGGTCGCGCTGGACCAAAAGGCGGGTAGGATCAAAGTGCTTGCGCACGGCCACCATTGAAGGCGAAGCAGAATTCGTTGGCGTGGTTTTCAAGTCAGATGTTTCCATAGGTCAGTAATAATTGGGTTTGGATTTGGCGATGAGTTCGCGGACGGCCTTGTTGCCGGTGATGTCGTCGCCGGGCCGACCGCGTGCGGAGCGCGGCGGCAGGCCGGAACCGGCGATGATGATGGCGCCCGCGCTGCCCATGTTGGCGGCAGACGACATGGTGCTTAACAGCGCGGCCATGCCCGCCGCGCCAGCGGTCACTGCCGGCATACCAGCGGTGGAAGCGGTCGCGGCTGCGCCCGCAGTGGTGGCGGCGGTCTGGAGAAAACTGCTGACACCGCCCGCGAGCAACGGGCCTCCGGGCTGAATGCCGTGCGCGATGACGTTCTGGATAATGACTGGTGCGGCAACGGTGCTGAAAATAATCCAGAAGCCGACGACGGCGACGCCGATGGTTTTTTGCAGATCGGGCAGCGTGGAAGTCGGGTCAATATATTCAAAGCTGGGGTCGGTCATAAAGTCGAGAATGCCCTGGGTGACGAGCGCGGCGAGCGCCCAGCCCAGCGGCCAGAGCAAAACGCCGACAAGATTCATGAGGTAGCGGCTGCCGGTGTGCTTCAACGCCGGAATTGCCATGAAACCGATGAGCAAGGGCGAGAGCGCGTAGCCGAGATTGAGAATGATTGTCTGAAAGATGTAAGCCCAAAACATCATCAACGAGGCGAACTCGCCGACGAGCCAGAGAACGGCGGAGATGATCAAGTCGGTGGTGAAATTGTGGAGCTGCGACATGACATTCCACCAAGATGTGGTCGTGGCCGGATCGCGTTTGATGACAAGCAATTGATTGAACTGCTGATACACATTGGCCGGGTCAACGCCCAAGCCGGAGAGGATGGAAGTTTGCAGCAGATTTTGCAGGGTATTGCCCCAAGCAGGCAGAAACACGAGCAAGGACGTGAGCAACAACAGACGCAGGAGCAGATGCAGAATGGCATCGTGCGAGGAATGGTGCATCACCGTAACGATGACGCCGACGATGAAAAGGGCGAAGGCCACGCTCAACAACAACGTGTGGAGTTCACCACATTTGGCGAGGAATGTGGGGAAGATGCTGTCGAACGTGGCCATGATTAACGCAGGTTGAGGGTTACGGGGTTGGGAAGACCACCGGCGCATTGAGCAACTGGAACTTCGCCGTGTAGTTGCTGACGGACTCCTCGAACTCGGCGTTCTGCTGCTCGGTCAACGCCTGAATTTGTTTCTGCTGGTCGTTCCGGTTCTGGATGTCCTGAACCATTGCCGATGACGCGGCTTGATTCACCTCGTCATCGGTGCTGGCAAGGTCGCCGTTCAGACTGGTGAGGACGCCGTGCAACTTCTGCACCTCGGCATCCGTGGTGGCGTTCTGGAGTTGCTGGGTCGTCTGCGCGATTTGATCCTTGATGGTCGCGCGCCGTTGCGCCGCGTTGTCGGCAACCGTGACATAGTTGTTGGCCGTGTCATTGATTGCCGCAAACGGTTTGTATTGGTCGGCGGGTCGCTGGATGGTCTGGCCGCCCGGTGTCTGGAAACTGACGCCTACTGTGGCATAGATGCCTGAATCATTGTAGGTCAGTGCATAATTGCCGTCGGCGCTTGACACCAGATTTTCGAGGTTTTTACCCGGCTCAAGGCTCTGCAAATCCGAGTCGAGGGCAGGCACCATTGACAGCACCACTTGGGACGGGTTGCCGAACAAACTTTCGTAATTCTTAAACTCGCTCAACTGGCTGGTGAGCGTGTTGATTTGCTGCACCTGGTTGTCAATCATCGTGACGTATTTGGCGATGCTCTCGGCTTCGGCGAGAATTTGTTCCACGTTCATGGTCGGGTCATACACGATCCACTGTGCGCGGGCGGAGAATGCCAGCGGCAGGGCGATTGCGATTACTGCGATTAACTTTTTCATTTTTGTTGTCCTTTCTTTGGTTGTTTGTTTTTGAGGGAAATAGTTGGGTGCAGGCTGGTGGCCGTAACGCAGTTACTGCTCGATGCGGAGAAATTGGGTGGTGGGCTGGAAAATCACGCCGTCAATTACTTGCTCCGGCAAATGAACTTCGTAGAGCCGGACCCGGCCATTGTCACCGGCTCTGGCCTGCTGCAACGAAACGTAAAGCCAATACTGCTGCTTCACCGCATCACTGCGGCCTTTGTCGTAGCCGGACTGATAAGACTGGTCGTTCAGTTTGCCGTTGGCGGCGTGGAGTCCCTCGCCAAGCAAAGCGCCGCCCGCCGCGCCGCCAACGATGGCCATCGGATTGTTGTGGGATAGTTCGCCGCCGAGGGCCGCGCCGCCCGCGCCCAGGCCGACATCAGTGGCAGTTCGGGTCACGGCGGCGCAGCCGGTGAACAAACACGCGGCACAAGCAAGAGGAACGATGAATAATAATTTTTTCATAAGGTTGATGGTTTTAGTTTCCGCACAGGCCGTTGCATTCTTGGTAAAAACCCATGAACGTCTGGTCTCGGAATGATTCCTTTTTCTCGATGAACGCCTCGGCCAGCGGCACGCACGAGCGATGCACATATAGTTTCTGGTCAAGGTTCCGGTTGACGACATTGCCGGGCGTTCGCAACGCCACGTCAATTTCAACGGCACGTTGAAAACCGGTCGGATCATTGTCCCGCAGCCAGCGCCATTCGTCGTTGGAACGGTAGGGACAAAATACGCACGCCGAGCGCGGGACTTCATGGGGGACACCAAAGGCTTTCAGCCGTTGCTGACACATGGCGCGGGTGATTTGGCGTTCGATGAGCGGAAACAACGGCGTTGCCCAAGGAACTTCCGCGAAGCGCAGCCGCACACGCGCGGCGCGTCCGGCCTCGTCGAAACTGATACCGAGGTATTGCCGAACATGGACTTCATCGCGGGGAAACCATTGGCGGGGTTTAAGGCCGACGATTTCGTGGCGGATGGTCTGTTCAATGACATCCAGCTTGTATTCCTTGGTGCATTGGCGGCGAATCATCCCCTTGGGCGAACCCGGCTCGTCCGTGGTGTAGGCGGGAATGCTGGCAAACCGCTGGCCGGTGGAATTGCGTCCGTGCTTCAAATCTTCCCCAAGCCTGCCGATGGAACGCACCAAGATGCGCGGGCCGTTCAAGGATTGCAGCCATTCCAGATGCCGATAAACGGGTGTGGGTTCCTCGCCGGTATCGGCGAAGATGGCGTAGTCAATCTGCGGCTGGAGAACACCGCGCAAAAACATCAGGTAAAGGGTCGTGGACTGGACGCCCGCGCCGAGATTGAGGATGTGCAATTCTTTCATGCTTCCTCCTTTTGCGGGTTTGCGTGGGCGATAATGCCCTCGACGATGTTGGCACTCTGGCGCAGTTCGCGGGCGCGTTTATCGAAATGCTCGCCGCTGGATGAACTGCAATAGAGCATTTCACGCGATGAGACGTTGTGAACCGTGCCGCAAAGATTTCTGCCGGAGTCGGTGTGAAAATAAGTGAACGGCGAATACTTCTGTCCCGATTGATGGTCGGGCAGCGGGTAATTCATAATCGCGTGTTTGGTGACTTCGGGCAGCGCGATGTCCTGCGCCATGTCCTCCAGATCCGCGCGGTCATTCTGGCGCATGATGAAAAACTGGCGCGAATTGCCGAACACGGCGGAGCGGATGCGCGATTGTTTGAACCGGGCGTATTGCTGCACGATGGAAATGTTCCAGCAATTGAATTTCCGTAATTGAGCGTAGCTCTCTTGGACGATTTCCTGCCCACCGGGAATGTCAAGGAAGCGGGCGACTTCCTCATACACGTTCCGTTTCCGCAATGCGCGCGGCAGCGTGATGATGTGCTTGCGCGCGTGGTTGGTGATGAGGAAACCCGCCGCCGCCTTCAGTTCCTTGGCAGATTCCGGGATGTAGCCCAACTCAAAGTGGGCAATCTTACCGGTAAGCGAAAGATTGCTCGTGCCGTCGAACAAGCAGCCGTAGTTGCCGTCCCGACACCAGGGCAGAATCAGGGTGGCGATTTCGACGATCTGTTCACGCTCCGAACCGACCGGATCGAGCATCATCAATTCCTGCAACATCCGGTGCGTCGGGAATTCTTCCGGCGTGAAATAGGCGAAAGCGAGATTGCGGACTTCGCGGCTGGTCTTGGGGTCTTTTAGGAATTTCAGAACCGTTCCTTCGTCGAATTGGGCGAGATAATCCCGTCCCCATTCATTGAAGCGTGGCTCTGCGGTGGACGATATGAGTCCTGACCCCGCCAAGTCTCTGAAGTCCGCAAAAGTTTCGAGGCTCGTCGCGCCCGGCGGCATCCGTTCGGCGCGGAATTTCTGCAACGCGAGCGCGTGACGCGCGATGTCAAGCAACTGACCGTAACGCTTCTTCTGCCAGTCCTGAAACGAATCCTCGTAAAGCAAATTCAAATACTTGGCGATCTGCGCCTGCCGGAGCATTTGTTTATCTTCCTGACTCGACGTGCCGATCATCCGGGCAACAAGTGCCGTTGAAGCGGACAAATGGTCGGAGGTCAGCGGCAGTCCTTTGGTGTCCAAATAGTTTATGGTGAGGTCGCCATCGGGATGAATGATGATGGGCCGCGCACCGGGTTCGACGGTCTGTGTGTAGATGCCATACGACAAACCTTCTTCAATGATGACGGTGTAGGCGAAATAACCTTCGGTCTGCGAAAGCAGGTCGCAAACGGTCACAGATTTGCCCGCGCCCGACATTCCCAACAACACGGCGTGCTGGGGAGATTGATTGTCCTTTGAGCCGGAGAAAGTTTCGACACCGATAAGATTGTTTGCCGGGCCATCGTAGATGGCCTCGGCGGTTGCCAGATGGCCGGTGAATGTGCTGGTGACAGGCAGCATATCGGCCAGATAACGATGTTCCGAATAAAGTTTGCGATGCTCATAACGTCCCCACGTCCAGCCCGGCCAGGTCTGGAAGAAAAGGCTTTTGGACGTGGTGGGCAGGTTGCTTTCAAAATACTGCGCCGAATTCATCGAGTTGATGGCGTTCTTGATGGCGCTGGCTTTCGCGTTCAAACCGTCCTTCGACTTGTCCCAAACCCGAATCACAAACAGCGCATTGAACGGAATGGTCTGTCCCTGCATCAGCGCATGAATTTTTTTCTGCTTCTTTTCCATTACCGTGAGCAGCGAGATTTTCTTTTCACTGGCGTAGTCGCCGGCTACGCGGTCATGCTCTTTTTCCTCCTTGTTGATTTCCTGGGTGATGGGGAGCGGATCAACATTGACCGTGATGGCGTAGTCCAACAGCCGCAGATTGGTGAGGCGTTGGATGATGCCGGGATAGGTCGTGCGCGGCCAGCGCGTGAGCGCGATGACGGAGTGATAATGTCCATCCATGAAAAACCCGAAATCACTCTGGCCGTTGCCTTCGCTGTGCCAGCAATTTTCCTGAATCGAAAGTTCGGGTTGAAAATCACTGGCCGCATCAAAATCAAAGCGGTCGGCTAGGGACGGATTGAGAAAATTTTTGCAATGCTTGAAGTGGTCGAGGTCGCTCATGGGCAGCACGCGCGTCCCGGCACTGGCGAAAATCTCCTTTAACAAATGGTGAACGTGGCTGAACTCCGTTTCCAACTGGTCGAGCATGGTCAGGTAATACTCGCGCAGCGCGCTATTGGAGGTGAGCGTCCGGGGCGTGTTTTCCAACGAGCGGGACACATAAAGGATCACGCGCTGCCGCCGGAGTTTGCGTTCGGTCATCGCCTGCCAGTAGCGTGCGAACCGTTCGTTGCGCGAACGCTTCGTCCAGACATTTTCAAACCGTTCCGTCTCCTGCTGATACCGGAGCAGTTCGGTTTTGTAATCCGAGTCGGAAAAGTATTGAACCTGCAACCGCTGGTTTTCGTGCAGCGAAGCGAGCAACAAACAGAGTTGTTCTTGAAATTCGTTCAGGTCGGCGATGGGACTGTTGGTGAGGTCGGGCGGTTCAAAGACAAACCCCTTGGAGACATAACCGCCGCGCCGCAGATGGTTGAACACCATCAAATCGCGCACAAAAAAACCGTTGGGTGGACGTTCAAACATAAATCAGATGCGTTGGGATTTGCGCCGCTGCACATCGTCCATCACCTGCTGGACACGGTTCACGTCATCCACAAGTTGCTGGACGGTGCGGACAGACTTGCTCTCGTTGATGGCGATGTAGGCTTCGCAGAGGTGCGCCCTTGCCCGCTCCATGTGCGCGCGGGCGGTGTCACCGAAGCCGCGTGTGTTATGCAGACCGGCACGCAAGGCGGTTTCGGCGGCGGTGAGCTGGCCAAGCAACGCCTGCCGCTGGCTTTCAATTGCCTGAAGTTCGCCGGGATTCATGATTGTTGTGAAATTAAGTCTTCAAATTTTTCGCGGTCCCGAATGAGGTTGTCGCGCAGCAGAACGCGAATCTCGGAGACCCACGCTTCTTCGAGAATCAACGCACCGAGATGTTTCTCGGCGTGAACGCGCGCCACACGCCCATTCACCAGCGGGCCAAGCAGAAGTTCCAGCCGCCAGCCTTTGAGGACGACGGTTGCCGGCGGATAAACCAGGACGAGCTGGTCGGGCGGCAAAGTTTTCTGGCCGCTGCTGTTGGGATTCTCTTGCAGGACAAAGTGCGTCAGGTGGTTGATCGGAAAACACCATATCCGGTGAGCATCAATGAACTCGGTGTAATCCGGCAGCGTCGGGATGAATTCAACACAGCCGCCGAACTCGCGCTTGTGTTTGGGGTGATGTGATTTTTCAGATTTCATAAAAGTGGATGGGAACATGAACGGTCAACATCGGGACTGAAGCCGCGTCCCGTCATCAGGTATTCAAAACAGTCGCGGTCGTAACCGGGCGGTTTGCCCTGCCGCAACGCAAAGATATAGGCGAGGCAGATCGAGACCGGCACGAGGGCGACGACGAACGATAAGGTCAGCGATGAATTCATGGGGACGAGCAAAACAAAGAACACAATGATGCCCGCGCCGATGCCGCCAATGAGCCACCAAAAGAGACCCCCTTCCAAACCCCACGTCCGGCCTTTGGAGTCGGACGCGGCATTGGTGTCGGTCAGGCGAAGTTCACTTTTGGCGCTCATGGTGGGCGTGGATTTGGATTATGTTTGGCTGGCTAAAAGTTGCCGACGCCGACGGCGCTGTTGGCATCAAGGCCGAAGATTTTATAGAAGGCATAAACCACCGCCGGAGCCGCCGCGATGATGGCCCCGCCGATGATGGACATCTTGCCCTGGTCAACATCGCCGCGACGGATGGCAAAGCCGCCGTAGATGACAGCGGAGATGCCGAGGACGAAGCCGAACATCATGATTACGGCAAGGCTGTTGCTGATGCCGGTTTTCAAGTCGGTGGAACTGAAGCCCGTCCCTTGAGCCAGGGCGGGCAGCGTATTGAGTGCGAACAAGGCCGCGACGGTGAGGAACGGGCGCAGCCGCGAGCGGATTTTAGGAACGATTTTTTGAGCCAGTATTTTTTTCATATCATTGTTGTTTAATTTTCCCGGCGGGGTCTTCCGCCGAACACGGGGTCATCTTCTCATGTTTTCAAAAGCGCCTTGTGCGGAAATCGCACAGGATGAAAAATGCTTTCAGGCATCATGGCGGGACATGAACACGACAACTATTGACGGTGAGAAAATCGAACGCCTCCGCAAACTGGATGGCGTATTACGGACGGAAATTCGCGGGCAGAACCAAGTTCTGCCGCGCGTGGTCTCCGTGGTGCAACGGGGGGAATTCAGCCTTACCAAACCGGGTCGTCCGCGCGGAAGTTTTCTGCTGCTCGGTCCCACCGGTGTCGGCAAAACCGAAACCGTCGTGGTGCTGACAAGGCAAATCTTTGGCGCAGAAAAATTATTCCGGTTCGATATGTCGGAATTTCAAACGCAGGAATCACTTGGTTTGTTGTTGGGCGCGAAGCTGGGCGAGACGGGTTATTTGGGGGCGATGCGTGAACGTGCCGCCGAAGGATCGTTATTGTTTGATGAAGCCGAAAAAGCGCATCCGCGCGTGCTGGACATTATGCTGCAACTGCTCGACGCAGCCCGCATCACCGTGGCGACGGGGGAGACACTGGACTTCAGTGGATTTTATATCTGGCTGACTTCCAACATCGGCTCTGCCGAACTGATGAGCCTGCAACATTCCAATGACGCGACATTGGAACGGCACGTTCTGTCACGCGCACAACAAGCCCTGCGCCCGGAAATTTTCGCGCGCATCACCGAGAAGCTCGTGTTCAACCGGTTGAGCTATGAGCATCAATTGGAGATTGCCGAAAAGTTTTTGTCGCGGGAAGTTGAGTTCCTCACCTCGCGCGGCCACAAACTTGAATTGGACAAAACGGTCTTGCCGTTTCTGGTGCGAAAGGGTTTCCATCCCAAGCTCGGAGCGCGCCCCATGCGGGACGCAACCGAAAAACTCGTGGGCGACGCCGTGGCCGGTGCATTGCTCGCCAACGGACGCGCGGAGGGTTGCCTCATGGCTGACAATGCCAGTGACCGCCTCAAAATTGAATAACCACCTTCCCCCCACTGGTCAGAAATCCCGGCGCGAATTCCTAACCAGCCGTCCCCCTTCCTGGCTCAACGAGCATTGTCAACGAGGAACGGAAGCGGCGAGCGATGGTGTTCGAGCCGACCCGTAGTATCGTTGACAAGCGCAGTTGAGCCATATCATCGGAACGGCAATTCGCGCCAGTGTCAGTGTCATAAGCCAAGCAATTGCCTTACGAGGTGGCTGCCCCATGACAAGATTTCAAAATTCTCTGGCGTTGGTTCAATCGCGTTAATGCGATCAATCCGAAAGCCAAACTGCCGAGGGCAATTGAGGACGGTTCGGGCGCTGGTTGTATCCCTGCCTGGCTAAATTGAATTTGCAAATCCGGTGGCGGGGGCATGGATGGAAATTGCGATGCTCCTGTCGTTTGGCGAATTGCTTCCATCATTACTGCGCCCGATGAATCTTCACCAGCGGTCACGCCTGTATTGGAATTCGCGTCGCCAACTGTTGGCTGAAAAATTTGCAAATTAAGTGAAGGATTTTGAACGCCCACATCAATCAAATTGAGAGTCGGTGCGATGCTTTCAACTTCGGATGGATTTAGGAGCGTAAGCGGCGACAAAGATGAGGCGTCATATCCTGACCGCCGTTCGGAAAAATCGGCAAGCCATGCCCGTCTTCCAAAAATTGGCTGCTCTGGCTGAAATGTGGCCAACGCGGGATTAACCGTTGGGATGAACATTTCGGTTGATACATAACCGCTGATTGTCGCCGGGGATAACGCGGTTTGAAGACTTGAAAGCTTTTCATCTGCGCGTGCGGGAATGACATTCGCAATAAAGGCGAGTGCCAAAGCGATTGTTGCGGCATTCGGTTTCATTCCCATGCGGGAAAGTGTGAAGGGAATTTCTTTCTTTGCAATCTATTTTGACAAGCTGTTAAGTGCCGCAGTGCCGTCGTAAGAAGTGCCGTGTTTGTGCCGAATTAAAATCACAGTTCCGGGTGAGATTACGATCCCAGTGTGGGTGAAGTGCCGTCAGCGCCGTCCTCCTGTTCTCACAATCCTCTTGAACCGAGTCCCGCCGTCTGGAAGTGCCGTCGAAAAAAGCTCGACGAACCATTTCCAGTTCGGGCAGCAATGGGGATGTTCCATCTGCCTTTTCATTTTGTGCGCGACGACCAGGAGTTGAACGCACAGCTTTTTCCCTCAAGCAGTCGCCGTGTCCGCATTGCGGCTGCATTGGCAGTTTGAACCGGCACAGCCGGGCATTGGGCAATGATCTCCAGGCCGCTGACGGAGAAACGTTCCGGGGACAGCGGGTGTATTGTTCCAATCGCGGACAACGCGGCGGGTGCGGGCGGACATTCGCCTTGTTCCTGGCGGATATTTTGCCACGCCACACATTGACGGCTTCGCTGGTGTGGCCGTGGCTGGTCAAATTACTGGCCGGACTTTCCCTCAAGGCGGCGGCGGAAAAGCTGCGGCTGCCCTTTACGCTGGAAACGGTCTATCGGGTGCGCCGCCGTTTGCGGCACGGGTTGGATCAACTTCGCAGCCGGCTTTGCCGGGAGCAACCACCCCCAGCCAGCGCGCACGCCGATCCCTTGCTGCAAACCGTGGAGCATCTGCGGGCAGTCTTTCCTGACAGCGAGTGCCCACCAGCGGCCTTTCAACTCCGGTTTCAGCGTCCGTTTCTGGGATAAGACGGACGTCACGGCCTCTGATCTTTGCCGAATTATCATGTCGGGATTTTGTCGGCGGGGTTTTGCCGGCCGGCGACAACACGACAATCCCATCCCTCTCGGCATCCCGTGTCCGGTAGCGTCGCCGACGTGAATACAAACCACTGCAAAAAATAATGACTCATGCGAAATCCCACTGCCTATTTGAAAATGCGGGTGCTTGGGGCCATTGACATGGCTGAAGGCAATTCGATTCAGGCCCGCATCCGGGCCGTCAGCCAGATGACCTTTACCGATGAGGATGGCCACCCGCGCCAGTTCACCTGGCGCACGATCCAGACCTGGTATTCGCGTTATCAGAAACATGGCGTGACCGTCATGGAAAACCAGCCGCGTTCCGACAAGGGCAAGCGGCGCAAGGTGGTGATCGAAGACGTGCTGGAGGCCGTGCAAAAGGTGCTGCCCAAAGTCCACGGTAAAACGCCGGCGCGGGCGTTGCTCTACCGGTTGTGCATCGAAGCCGGACTTATAACCCGTTCCCAGATTGCGCCCAACACCTTCAACCGGCTGGTGCGGGAGTTTGAGCTGCTCAAGCCAGACGCGGAGGCCAGCAAGAAAATCCGCCTGGCGTTCGCCAAAGCCCACGCCAACGAAATGTGGCAGGCGGACACGCTTTACGGCCCGTTTGTGAAAATCAACGGGGTGTCCGTGCAAACCCGGCTCATCGCCTTCCTTGATGATGCGTCGCGGGTCTGTTGTCACGGTCAGTTCTTCCCGGCGGAAAATGTGGACACGCTCATCGAATCGTTCCGCGCGGCGTTTTACAAACGCGGCGTGCCCCACGCGCTCTATGTGGACAACGGCTCCATTTACTCCTCCAAGGAAATCCTCCAAATCTGCGCCCGCGTCGGCTGCCTGCTGCACCATGCGCCGGTGCGCGACGGCGCGGCCAAGGGCAAAATCGAGCGGTTCTTTCGCACGGTGCGCGACCAGTTTTTAGCGCGCGACCTGGATTTGAGTTCGCTCGACGCGCTCAATCGCCAGTTCACGCAGTGGGTCGAGGAACATTACAACGCCCAACTGCATTCCGTGCTGGGCATGAGTCCGCTGGACCGCTACGCGCTGGATCGCAAGTGGGTTCGCTTTCTGCCACCCAATGAGGCCAACGACGAGCTGTTCTTTGTCGAGGAGGAGCGCCACGTCCGCGCCGACAACACGTTCGCGTTCAAATCGCTTCGCTGGGAAGCGCCACGCCACCTGCCGGATCGCACCATCCACATTCGTTTCCAGCGTTCGCAGCCGATCAATCGCGTGGTGGTTTATTACAAGGGTGAACGCATGGGCGAAGCGCGTTTGCTCAATGCCATCGCCAACGACAGAAAACCGCTCAACCCGCCAACTGAAATTTAATTTATGATCCGCTCCCACTTCGGCCTGCAACGCAATCCCTTCGACCCGGAGGCCCTCACGCTGCTGCCACACCAGCAGGAAATCTTCGACATCCTCCGCGTCCATGCCCAGCAGGGCGGTTTGTGCCTGGTGCTCGGCGAACCCGGCACCGGCAAAAGCGTCCTCAAACAAACGCTCCTGACCCACGACCCCAAACGCATGATCACGCCCGTCGTCAACCGCACCTTGCACACCTATCACAACACGCTGCGCATTTTGTGTGAGGCGTTTCAAATCGAGTTCGAGGGCCGCGACCATCACTGCGAACGCCTGCTGGTGCAGCAAGCCTTCAGCGTGCATCGCGCCGGCAAAATGCTCGTGCCCATTATTGACGACGCCCACCTCATGCCGCCGGACTGCCTGCGCAAACTCCGGTTATTGTGCGAGGACTTCCCGCGCTCGCATAACTTGGTGCTGATTGGTCAGCCACCGCTGCTGCAATCGCTCTCGCTGTCCATCAACGAGGAAATCCGATCCCGCGTCACTTACTCGGCACTGCTCTCGCGCCTGGCTCCAGAAACTGTGGAAACCTTTGTTTTGGATCAACTCGACCGCGCCGGCCTAGGTCACAACACCTTCACCCCGGAAGCTCTCGCGTTGATCGTTCGTTCCGGCGAAGGTCTGTTGCGCCGCACCCGAAACCTTTGCCTAGGCGCGCTCATCGAAGCCGTCCGTGACCAGACCCGCATCGTGGATCTCAAACAGGTCAACCATGTCCTCATTCAACCCCATTGGCGAAAAGACTGTGACCAACCCATCGCTTAAAAATGTTCGGTGGTCGCGCGAGCAAATCCGCACCGCCCGGCTCGCACCACTGGTGCCGCTGCTGGAAAAACGCGGACTCCAAATCATCGCGTGCGAGGCCGGTAATTTTATTTTGCCCGCCTATCCCGGTCTTATCGTCAAAGACAGCTACTGGCGCTGGCCGGAACGAAACCTCGCCGGCAATGCTATTGACTTCCACGTCCAAGTCCTCGGCCTGTCCTTCCACGACGCCATGCGCCAGATCACCGGCACATAATCCGTCTGCCAGCGTCATAACAGCTACGACGCCAGTTCGGCCAAAAGCCGGGGCAACGGCAAAATCCGGGCCTTACGATGCCAGTGCGGCAAACCGCCAGGAGCAGCGGTCACTTACGATGCCAATGTGGTGAGAAATCCCCCGGTCACTTGAAAATCCAAAAATGAACCAGCCGCGTCATAACCTTGCGATCAGAGCGCGGCTATTCGGCCACGAATTACGATGGGAGTTCGGTCAAACGGCCAAAAACCTTGCGACGCCAGTTCGGCCATTTTTACGATGCCAAAAAAGTTCGTAACAACAAGCGGCAACCACCTTGATTGAGGTTTCATTTTGTCACTCCAGATTGATAAACAGGTGGCTCTCGCCCATATCCTTCTCGTCTGGCAACAATGCGCCGCCTCGTTTGGTGCATAAATCCTGACAAATCTTTCGCAGTGCCTTCCGTTTTGCCGACGCCTTCGGCAGTTTGACCAATAGCCGGTCGGCAAATTGTTTTCCGCGTCTGCCCGCATAAATGAGAGCAGCAATGACAGTTTCTGCACCGGCAGTGTATAGCGTTTCCACGAATTGAAGCGCCGCCTTTGCCGTGCGAAACCTTGCGAGCGAGCGAAGATCGGGATTTTTGGCCGCGCTCAACCATTGCCGGGCTTCGGCATGGGATTTTTCCAAAAGGGATTCGATAAACAATTCATGTTCCTTGCGTTTCAAGGCCGGCCCCTCGCGGGCGACTCGGCCTGCCGGTTGTCCTTCGTGTTGCGGCCAGTCAGGATGCTTCCGGGCGGCTTTCAGATAGGCGGCTCGGGTTACGTCCACGTTGCTGATGTAGTAGGTTTCTTGAACCAGTGTGCCGTCCCGCAGCCAAGTCCTAGTGCGCCCGAAAAATTTGCCGTTGAATAAATTTATTTCCAGCCTCAATTTTCCGTTCTGATGCCAGTAACGCTGCGTGCCCGTGCCGTGGTTCATGGTGAAGGAACCAAACAGGCGACCGTTTTCATCCCAATGCCGGTTGATGCCATGCAAAAGACCGTGGCGATAGCGCAATTCCTCGGCCAGTTGGCCGTTATGGTGCCAGGTGCGGTTTAGACCGTGGAACTCCCCCCCCACTTCCCTGATTTCCGCGTGGACATGGCCGTTACGATAATAAAATCGTTTTATGCGAAGTTTTGGCATGATTCGCGGATTTATGTTTATGCCAGCATCACTATCGTTTGCGCTGGTGCAGGATGATTTATTCAACCTGAAGCGCCCCCAAACTTCGATGGGTTTCAAAAAATTACCTTATCCTCTGCTTTAGAAAACTTTCACCAGTTTTTGAATGATTGCAAATAACATTTGGGCTGATTTGACCCACAAAAACTCAAAATGGCCAACCGATGCCTGCCGATAAATAAACTTGTCCATCCAAATTCAATTGTCCTGAACGGCCTCCATTGCTGAATGTGGCAGACCCCATCGGCGTGTATTGTGCGCCAATATAGAAATAGGCATCTCTGCCATTGTCCACGACATGATACTTCAACGTCGCGTTCACATAGCCACCGTAGATAACGTCAGTCCCCGCAAAGCTGCCTGAATTATGTGCGCTGGAATTGCCGGTAGTGATAATTTCATCGTATTTGTAATCGCCGGATGCAACACCGATAACCGGCCCTGCGCTCACAGATAAACCTAGATTTTCAGTTATATCCCAAAAAAATGATGGCCCCAGTCTGATAGTATAAAGCATCACGTCCAACGAGCGTGTGCCGGTTACTGTCCCGGTCGTGAATGTCTGGCTGGTCACGGACGAAGGGGAGCCGGGCAGAAGCGGCCCTTGCCCGCTTGAACCGCCATGATAGGGCGCACCTGGCACAACAATTCCGCCAGTGTTGAAAGTGTAAAGCGATTGATTGACGGTCGCCGACATGGGATGACTATCAGTGATGCTTATTGGCAGCAAGTCAAAACCAAGTTCCCAACCGATGCGGGCATGGGCATCTTTCCAATAAACATAATCATCACCATAGGCCAAATCGAATCCGACAGATGGATTGCCGTCCACATTTGCACCGCCAGATGTTGAATAGGATGACGCGCTATGAAAGGTCAGGGTCTGCGCGGCTGCATTATATTGGGAAGCGTTGTTGTATCCCCAATAACCTGTGTAACCTCCGGCATTGCCAGTCTGATCCTCGCGGACATAGCCATCATCGTAAATCCCGTTCGCGGCATTGTTTCCAGAAATCTTGAATAATCCATTTTCATGGAAACTGGCTCCAATGTTCATTCCAACCATTGCGCCGACGTGGAAATGGCGCGTCCAATCATCTCCAGGGCGGATCAATACAAAGCCACTCGAATCAAACTGTGCGTCGGCATTCGTTTGCGCCATGCAATTCGGCGCAATGCCCGCGAGAAAGCAAGCCAAACTCCATGCAAACAGGCTGTGAGAACAGCCGTTTTTCAGAAGGCGATGTTTCAGCGTTTGCATGACGTTACGGGTTTTGGAACACGCGATAAAAACGCGCATTGCTGTTCGTTGGTGCGCTCACCGTTGTTGGCGGGCCGTAATCAATCCACTGCACACGATCTGCGGGAGCAATGACGGATGGCGGCGCAATCATGGCGTTTGAAAACAAAACATTGTCGCTATAAACCACCGTGTAAGCCTGTCCCAATGTGGACGGAAATTCGATTAGCATATTGCCGCTGGGCAGCCTGACGATGCGACTGATGTTTAGGTTCGTGCTGGTGGCCGTTGCCTTCGGTGGAGTCCAATTTGGCAGCGGCACGGCGAAGGCGTGTAGTTGTCCGTTTGTGAATGGAAAAAAGCCTCTTGGATTGTATTGAAGCAATAAGTTCACGCTTTTCCCTGCCGCCAATGTCCTGCTGTAATAAACAAACGGACTGCCGTTGTTCGTGCCAACGGCGTTAAACAACTGATTGGTCAAGCCGGTCACGACAACCCGCGCGGCAGCAACATCGGTTAAGCCGATGTTTGAAAGCAAAATGGATTGTTCCGTGAGTCCGTTTTGCAGATTGATGGATTGCGGGGAATTGGTGACTGCAATGAGCGTGCCGGAAAGATAACCGATGATGGTGATGTTCGTGCTGGCTACATTGTTGGTAGGGTTTGGATCAAGCAGTCCCGGTGCGCCGACGGATGCAGAAAATGTCAACACACCCGCATTGGTGGGCTGAATCGCGAACTGCACATTGGCAGAGCCGCCGCTTGCCAGCGTGCCGAGATTGAAAATCAGATTGCTACTGCTGACGGTGTAGCTTTGGCTTGCGCTTTTCAAAATTACTCCGACGGGCAGCGTGTTTGTCAATGCGACATTGGACGCAGAACCCGGCCCGTAATTGTTCACAACCACTTCGTATGTCGTCAAATCGTTGGTGATGACTGCCTGCACTGGCGGGACGATTTGAACACCAAGATCAGATTGCGAACTGACAACTTGGGTCACGATGTTTGTGGAAGCGGTGTTTGTTACGCCGGTGGCGGCGGCAACAACCGTGTTCGTTAGAAATCCAATCGTCGTCGTTTGGATGGTCGCGGACATTTTCGCAGAATTGCCGTTGGTGATTGCGCCGAGGCTGAAAACGAGGCTGGATGAAACGATGCTGTTGCTTCCCTGGCTGTTGGTGGCGCTGATGAGCGTCACCCCGGCTGAAAACGTGTTGGTCACAAAAACATTCGTCAACAGAATGCCCGTCTGGTTGGTCAGGTTGATGGCATACGTCAGGGAATTTGTGCCGACAACAAGATTTGGCGAGGCTGTTACGGAAAGGCCGAAACCCTGTGCATCGGCTCGCGGACAGGCGACCATCAGCCCGACCGCGAATAGCAGCAACATTTGGATGCGAGAAAAAAACTTCATGCCACAAAAATTTCCAATTTGTTTGGCCGGTGATTTTGCCGGATTTTTTGCGGAAACGCAATTTTTCAATGTTGCGATTGTGCAGTCACGCTCACGTCTCTGATTACGTTCGCCGGCTTGCCGCCATTCAAAATCACGCGGGAAAAACTCACATTTGCCGTCAGATTCGTGGTCGCAAACGGTTGGCTGCTGGTGATGACAAAATTGAACGTCGTTTCGCCTTTTGATTCAAGTGCTGCCCGGTCTTTTGTGCCGCCGATCACCCATTTGGTGGCTTGGCCAGCCATTTTGCCCTGTTCGTCCAGCAAGAAACAAACTGCGCGGGCCGATTCAATTTTTTCGGGGAAACCGTTTGTCATTTTCAATTCCACAACGGCCTTTTGGCCGACAACTTTCGGCGATGACACTGTGACGGCAAGCTGTGCTTGTGCTGGGATCACGCAAGCCAACCCAATGCAAAGAAAAACACGATAAACAATCTTCATTATTGTTCTGGATAAGGTTTTGGCTTTAGGTTGGCGGAATTCAACCGCCAATTTTGTGGCGCGATACGCTTGAACATTCTTTTGAGAATGGTTTGAATCAGGTGTTATACGGTCTGCCTTTAAGAATTTCGTATTTCATTTTCCAAAATCCCAAGGCACTTATTATTCTGCCCATTATTAGTTCTTGCTCGTCTAAATTGGGGGCTATTAACGGCGCTTTTTCCCCCTTGCGGATAGTCATGGACTCAGGATAGAGGCCAGTTATAGCCGCACGATCAATCATGATTTCCGCGAATACATCTTTATCCAAATACTGCAATCTATATTTTCCGCCACTTTGGACAATATATCCAGAATCATGCCGAGCTATTTGCGGCTTAATACTTGTGAACATTAGTAACCTCCTGTGATTAGATTGACTTGGTTTTTGAAAAGCGCAGGGGATTCAATAGTATTAAAAACACCATTTGCCCTAGCTCCATTAACAAAACCAACAGCACTTCCTGTTGCACCATTGGCAAATCTTTCTGAAAGAACTGACCAAACTTGCTCCGCCTGATCTCCTGTTAATGGACTGTAAGGGCTGTATAATTCTTCGGCGTTCATCCAATTCCCTCCGGGTGTCATTTCGATTGTCTTTTTTTCATTTGCTACGGCAAATTCGCTGGCTAACGCTTGATTCCCTTCACCAGAATAAAAGACGGCCTCATTTCTTGCGGTAGAAACATCCACAGTTTGAGCCTGTTTCATATAAAATGCAAACCAATCTTCTCCAGTTCTTGCAGCTGCTTCGGTGGCAGTTTTGCTTCCGATGCCTGCAATTTCTTTGACTCCTACTTTAACTGCATTTTCAACCAACGCCTTGCCAGTGCCAACTATGGGAATGGAGTTGGCTACCGCGTCTGCGCCGCCAAAAACTAAACCAACGCCTGCCGTAATGGCCGTTGCGGCTCCGATGCCTGTGCTGAAATCCCGATGCTGCCATTCATCCCAGCTTTGATCCAACAGGTCAGTATTCCACACGGCGTTGGCCACGGTGGAGCCGACAGACCGGGTGGGGCTTGCATCACCCATATCACTTGGGCCATTTATCAGCGTTACGGTGTAACCTAGATAGGGTGCTGGCATCAAAGTCCATTTCCATGTGATGCCTTCATTCGCGGGACTAAACAGCCCATTGCCATAATCACTACGGGACATTCTTCCATCGCGGTCAAAGCCATTGATGGGGTCGCCACCGGCAAACGTATAGTAGTTTGGATCGCGCTCGTTCCAAGCCGGGTCGCCAGAGAGCCAGCGTCCTGAAATCGGGTCGTAAGGACGCATCCCGATGTTGTAATAGCCGGTGATGTCAACCCAGTGTCCACGCCATGCTGACGACTGCGGCATATTTGCGCCGTTGGCCAAAGCCGTTGGCCGATAGCCCGGCACTGCTCCGAAACCTGTGGGACGCGCGGTATTCCATACGTTGCTGCCCTGCGACGCACTGTAATAGCCAAGAATGTTGCCGCGAAAATCGCTGATGGTCGGATTGAACAAATTAAGTTTTGGCGAATCGGCTTCATATCCGCCAGTGCCGTTGAGTCCGCCGTATAGACCGTTCAAATCCGGGCCGTAAAGTTTCCAAACGGTTTTTGTTCCGTAGGAAACTCCAAGTTCCAGAAACTCGACTTGCGGATCGTAATAGGAATTGATGGTTGTCGGCGGCACGGTTAGGGCAATTCCGTTGGTGATGGAAGCGGTTGTCGTCTGCAACCGGCGATTCAATCCGTCATAGGTTACTGTCCAATCATAACCGCTGTTGCTACTGTCGCGTTCACTAACTTCATGCAGCCGTCCACGCGCATCCCAAGAAAGTGTTTGGGTGCGGTTGGTTGTGCCGTTCGGATTTTTCCAAATGCGCTGTGTGACATTACCCGCACTGTCGAATGAATCCGCCGTTGTTTGATAAGCGATGTTGTTTGTAAATGCGTTCGTCGTCCATGCGGTGAATTGCCCGCTCGGATGCAATGCACTGACGCTTAATTGATGCGTGCCGGGCGAAAGTTCCATCATCGCGCGCCATTGCATCGCATTTGTCCCAACGGCAGTAACAGGGATTGGCTGGTTGTCTAAAAAGGCGTTGACGGTCGCTTGGCCGTTGACGTGGCCGTAGGCCGCATACTGGAAGGTGTTGTTGGTTTCCGCGCTGATGCGTGAGAACGAATCAGCAAGGCCATTCCACAAGTTGGCTGTGCTGTTGGCCTGTCCCATTTGAGTTAGAACACCTGGGCCAGAGCCAGCACCGTTGTCATAACTCAATGTATTTGTCCAAGTGGCACTGCCGTTCAAGTTGAGTTGTTCCTGAACCAATCGGCGGCTTTGGCTGGCGTAAGCATACGAGCGCGAATCGGTAAAGTCGGTGCGCGCCAAAGTATGCGAGGCCAGCAATCCATCGCCCGACCATGAAAGAGATTCAGTCAGTTGCGTCAGTAGATTGACTGCGGTAGTGATGGACAACGGACGCCCCTCGCCATCGCGGGATGTGATGGCAGTCGTGCGGTTGCCAACCAAGCGGTTGGTCAGCAATCCGGCAGTATCGTAACCATAACTGCCGCTGCCAGTCGAATCGCTGGCCGATGTCAGAGCGCCATCCGCCCGCCAAGTGAAGCCATAGCCAAGTCCCAACTGGGTGCGTCTTCCGGCTGCGTCCCAACTCTGGCTCGTTCCGTAGGAGAATGAGCCACCGTTGACAGATTCCGATGCCAGTTGCCCATAAGGATCGAAAGAACGTGATATACTTGTTGCCGGGCCGGTATTGGTGCTGGCGAACTGCTCAATGATGCCGGTGACAAGACCTCGCGGCTCGTATTGCCAAGTGGTCGTCAGGTTCTGCTCCGGCAACGAACCACTGTAAGCCATGTTGGTGGGGCGCAACCAGTCATCATAACTGTAAGTGCAACTAACACTCCGCCCATCAGTCTTTGTCTGAAGCAATCCGGCGAACGGGTTCCCGCTGGAGTAGTAGCTATAAGTTGTGGTGCGGGTGGTGCTGCCGTTGCCATAGTTTTGCTCCTGCAACATCTGGCCGGAGTTATTGTAGGTCGCCTGCCACTGTAATCCACCCGGCATGGTGCGGTTAGTCACGTCGCCCATTGGGTCATACCCATATATGGTAAGCGCGTTGTCGCGGTCAATCTTGCCAATGGGTCGGTTTAGGCCATCGTAAGTAAGGCTTGCAGTCGTCCAAGTTGTGAGTGTGCCACTAGCCGAAGAATCGTGCTGTGCTGAAGCGAGGTTTCCGGCTAGGTCATATTGATTCAAGGTGAATTCAGTCGCATTTACAGATGGGTAGGCAACTGACAGAACTGTGTGTCCGTTGTTGTCAGTATAGGTTGTGTTGACGATGGCTGAAGCACCTGAACCGTCAGTGGTGGTAACGCTGTTATGGTCGGGCGAGTAAGTCATGTATTTCTCGCGCACAAGCGCGCCGGAAGAACTGTAAATGCGGTTACTGGTGACGCGCCCCAAGGCATCCTTTGTAGTAATAGTGCTTTCACCGAGTGCGTTGATGTTCGTCATTAAGCGTCCGGCAGCATCATAGAAATAAGTGCCGACTTGTTGCAGCACGTTGGTGACATAAGTGGGCGGGTCGCCTGGGAATGTGACTATGCTATTTACCGTAACGATGGCTGGCCCGGCAACGACTTTGGCTCTGTCCAAATCGTCATAAGTGGCGGTGAACACATTGCCCCCGGCATCCACTTGTTGAACCACATTTCCACGCCGGTCAAGTTGAATGGAATTAGTCGCTTCTGGAACGCCTGCGGCGGAATAGAAGATGCGGGTGGTAATTCTATTCACATCATCATAAGTAATCTGCCAGTAAGCTCCGTTGCCCTGAATCTCTTTATTTACTCGTCCGTCAAGGTAGTAACGCCAAGCGTTTGTCGAGCCATCGGAATTGCTGCGATACTCTGGTTTGCCGGTGTCAGTATAAAGTGCGACAGCAACTCCGCCAAGTCCGTTGGTATGCGTCTGCACCAATCCACCCGGCTCATAACTGAATCCTTCCGTGCTCAAGACGGTGACGCCATCCACGTCAAGATGCTTGGTCTGCACCAACCGGCACAGGGCATCCCAAGAATTGGTCGTCATCGCGCCACGCGGATCAACAGCCAGCGTCAGGTTTCCAAGCGGGTCGTATTGATAAAAACTTTGGGCGTATTGATTGTAACCGGCAGGGGCTTCGACGCCGCTGCCATCGCTTTTGGCCTCCGAACGCCAGTGGATTTCCGTCGAGCGGCGGCCCATGCCGTCGTAATCGTAAAACACATAGTCTTCGGGGTTGTAACGCGGGCCATCCACCCAAGTCAGTTCGCCATTGTCATTGTAATAATTAAAGCCCCACGACAGCGCATTACCGAATTCGTCGAAGTTTTCCTGTTCGGTTGGCCGGTTGAGTGCGTCATAATCAAAGAACTTGTCCGCCCCCAAAGCATCTACCTGATTCACCATTTGCCCACGCTCATTGTAGAAGAAAGTATTGACCACATTCGGGTCGCCAGTGCCGGTATAAAGGGTGGATTGTGTGACGAATCCATGTCCATCATAAGCTAAATCATTGGTGGCTGCGTCGGTTGAACCATAAGCGCGAACCAAGCGCGTCAAGACACCAAATGCCCGGTTTGTTTGGGTGATGTTGCCGTTCACTATAACATTTGTCGCATTGCCGTAGAACATGAAGTCGGTGCTGACCGGCGTTGCGCCCGCATAGCGAATAACTTGTTGCGGCATGAACGTGAATGTCGGGTCATAGACCGTGACCATGCTATTACCAACAGGGTCGGTTGTTTGAACCGGCAAACAATTCGTGCTGTAAATGGCCGTGTTCGTGGCCGTTTGAGAAGTGATGCCGTCCCCGGTGAGGTCGCCGGTTACAATGGTATTCGTGACGTTACCGTATGAATCGTATTGATATTGACTGACAAGGCCACGCTTGTCGGTGCGCTGCGACACGCTGCGCGCATAGTAACCGACCGCATTAGTGTTGGTGGTGAACCAAACTTGTTGAATTGTCTGCCCCAATGGGTCGGTGATTTGTGTTATGAGATTGTTAGTGTAATCGTAACGGTTGGTGTGGTTGTTCCCGTCAACTACGAGCGTGTAGCCAGAGATGGTGTTCGTCCATGAATTCGTGAACACATAATTATTGGAATAGGTGAACGTCGCCGTGCGGATGGGATTCAAGTCCAGCCCGGCGGTGGACAACTGGTTGGTGACGCGCCGTTGCGAATCATAGGCGTTGACCAGTTCCCGGCCATCGGGCTTGTCTTCTTCAATCAGCAGGTGCGTGGAATAGATGTTCGTGCCTCCTGTCACCGATTGATTAGCGTGCTGGTATTGATAAGAACGCGTTGAACCATCCGGCAGGGTGACGCTCACCAGATCGCCGTAATCGTCGTAATAGTAATACATCCAGCGACCATCGCCGGTGTAGGCGTCAATGATGTGGCCGTAAACGTCGTAATCGAAGCCGAGGAAATTGCCGTTGCTGCACTGAATGCGCTGCATCTGGCCGAAATTAGCGTCTGCCGAATTCGTATCGTATGTGAACGTGTAATAATTGCCACGGTTATCCGTCCATTGGAGCAGATATGGTCTGGCATTGGTAACTGCGCCGCTGTTGAACTTCATGTATTGGAAAACTCGAACGCTGCCATCAGCACCATAGAGGGTGTAATTGGTAATGCTACCGTTCACGGAGCGCTGGATATAGTCACGCAGCCGGTTGACAAGTCCGCCCGCGCCAGCAGTGGTATTGTTTTGCAGTTGCGGATTAGCGGCCTGCGTGGGGAACCACATATTGGTAGTAGCGCCGTTGGTGCTGTGGACATAGGCCAGCACCGCGCCATCCATGTCGGCAGCATAGATGTTGGTGCTGTTTTTGCTGAGGCTCAAGTAAGGCATGATGTTGAGCTTCCAACCCCGGCCAAACTGATTGTCCGCGATGTTCTGGCTGGAATAATTGCGATGGAGCACCAGCGGAATGGGGCCGGGCAACTGCAAATCGGTTTCGCTCACATAAAATTCGCCCGTAATGTTGTTCACCGGGTCTCCGACCTGCGCGCCCGCCTGCGACGGGTCATTGGGTGTGCCCAAGCTGCCGGTTTGCTCGCTCGCCAGAATGTCCGCAGACAAGGCCGAGGACGAAGTGCCTGCCGTGGTTCCAAGCTGCTGTGAAACACCGGCTGCCCAAACAGTAGTAAACTGGTCAACCACATCATTGCCGACCTGACTGGCCACGGACGGCGCATCGTAACTGGCGATTTCATCCGGCACCGTGGTAGTGTTGTTGGCTGGCTGGTTCAACGCGGCTGAATAATCATTGTTGTTGTCACTCACATTGTAGTTGGGCGTGTTGGCGGCTTCCACGGTGTTGGCTGGCAAATTCTGACCGGCAAACCCGCCATTCATGCTGTTGGGAGTAATCAACGCCTCGTAGTCATACGGATTCAAAATCAACGCCCCCATTCCCTTGTAGGCGGAATTAGTCACCGGCCCCGGCGTCATAAAGACGGTCACATAACCGTAAGTCGAGGAGTTTTTCAAATCGCTTGTAACCTGTGACCACATACTTGAATCCCAACTTTGCAACTGCTTTCCCTGATAATTCGTTGTGCCTTGAGCAGCGTAGTTATAGACGTTCAACGCCACGATTCCCATGCCTCTGCTTTGCGCCAGTTGCAACAGCCGGATGGTGGAAACGGCGTTAGTCTGCTGATAAAAACGGTTGATGACCTGGTGTTCCTCGGCGGAGCCATCCACGATGCCGAACAGGTTGTAATTCCATTCTGACATGGTGTAGTTCTGTCCTGAATCCGGGTGCAGCGTGCCATTGCCCGCCACCATCGTTTCGTAAAAGAACATATCCACACATGGCAGGATGGGGTCGGTTCCATTGCTTAAATTGCCGCTGCTGTCCCGCGCCGGAACGATTTTTGACAGACCGGCTGCAAAAACCGAAAGCTGGTCAAATTTTTGCCATTGCTGGTTCATCTGGTCAAATTCGCTGACCTTTTCGTAATAAGACATGCCAGCCAAATACATCAATGCCCCTTCATAGACATCAGGCGATTGACTGCCTGCCTGTGATGGGCTGGCGTTCAACAGGCTTTGCATCTGCCATAAATCCGCCGCGTGAACATTGAGCATATCGCGCGTCACCTGTCCGTAATCCAAACAGATTGCCGCTTGATCGCCGACACGAAGCGGACGTTCGATGTCAATTTCGTTATAGCCGTTCAGCCCTAGAAATGTGAGGGTCGGATCAATCGCATAGGATGGAGTGATGGCGCGATGACGGTGATACTTAAAGCGCACTCCCAATGAGTAGTCATTCGAGTCGAAATTCAAAGTAAGCACTTCTTTCGACAATAGGTTGGTGTCATTGCTGAACGCAAATTGACTGGTAATGTTGGTGCGGAAAGGCATCAAGATGAGATTTAACTGCACATTGCCGCTGACAACGGACTGGTTGATGTAAAATTCGCGGTTGTGCAAGTCCACCAGACGCATATCGCCGGTCTTGATGTCTTTGGTCGGGTCGTTCAGGCTGTAAATTTCGACGCTCATCGTGTCGAAGACATTGGTCAACGCCGGATTGATGTTGGTGATGCTGCTGGAAGAAAGATTTTCAATGGGCGTGCTGACATTGGTCACCCAGGTCGGAGTCGGAAAATCTTGCCAGCGTGCGTAGTAATGCTGGCGGTTGATGATTTTAACGCCGATGTCATCCACGGAGACGCCCGGATGATTTTGCAAAAGGGTTTGTTGCAAGTATCGCGGGAAGATAACCCGCATCGTGTTGTCATTGTCCACGGCCAGCGACATCAAGTTGGTGTTGCCATAAATGTAATCATGCACCCATTCATAGGAGTTGCTGTAATTGGTGGGCATTTCATCAAACAAATTAAGCCCTTCATTGATTCGATAATCCTTCATCCACGGAAAAATATGCACCCAATTCGTTCCGATATAGGCGGCAACCCACGGATAATTTACCGCAATCATCGTGTTGGTGGTGTAAAGCTGCCCTGCTTCGTTAATGTCGCCATGCACTTGAAATTTGAGCATCTGGCTCAAGCGGGCATCCAAAATTTGCATACCGTTGTGCGGAGCAAATTCATAAACCGCAGGCACGCCTGCCTGACGTAGCAGATAAACTAGCAGCGCGCATTGCTCAATGGGAGAACCCTGCTTTTCCAAGAATGTTCCCAACGCGCCGCGCGTTACGCCCGGTGGATTTATAGAATTTTCCGCGACATTTCCGTTGTCGTTAACATCCATCGGATCAGTCAGGCCAATTTGATTGATGACGTAGTTGGCCAGTGCAATCGGATCGTTGCCCATGCTGGCAACGAAGTTGTCCAAAACCGGATGTCGCCGCAGTTCGGGGCTGTTGTCCAAATTAGTCGCGGTAGATAGCGAAAAACTGACTGCGTTGGTCACTGACGGAGTGTTGGTCAACATTTCGGATAGAGTGTCGCCCGCGTAGAATGGCGGCAACGGACTGCCGTTAAAATGCGGCTGGTCGAGAAATGCCGAACGCCACGGCGGTCGCTGCTCAAATTCCAACGAGTAAAGCAGTGAATTTGTCATCTGCCCACTGGCATTTATCACCATCGGGTTGCTGATGTCGGCGGGATTTCCGGCAACGCCAACGACATAAAAATAATTAGTGGCTTGGGTGCTGGCGGTGTGCGTCAGCATAAACGCGCCCCTCGAATTTTCCCCCCAATACAGGTTGGGAATACCGGCCAGAATGGTCGTCAACCCATAGGCGTTGGTGATAAGTTGAAAGCCATTTGTCATGTAGGTATTCCACAAATTTGTATTGGAAAGCGTGGGTGGATAAAGACTGACTGTGCCAGCCAGTTGGAAATTAGTGCGGTAATACGCCTGAATTACCACCGGCTGATTCGACGGGATCGGGTCGCCTGCGTAGATACCAAAAGAGTAAGGCTGGCTGTAATACAGCGGTGTTCCACCAACGCGCTCGCCGAATGCGACGATGGGATTGTTAAACGCAATTCGATTGGCCGTGTTGGTCTGCGGCGATGAATTCGTGGCGTTGTAATGGTAAAGCGTCTGGCTGCTCCATGATGAAAGTCCGGGATACAAGACCGAACAGTTGCCGTTCAAATTGCTATACACGGTTCCCGTTTCATATTCCAAGGGGATCACTTGCGACCAGTAGGTCGGGTCGCTGCCGCTGCCACGCCAATACATTCCCGTTGGTGATGGAACCGAATTTGTTGTCGAACCATTCGGCAGGATGGTGACGGTGGCATTAGTTGTCAGCCCTTGAAAGTATGAACTGCTGTTATTAAGCGATAAGACAATGGTCTTGGCATAGGTCAAATTTGCATTGGTAGTCACAACATAAAGATTGGTGCTGGTTTGGTTGGCCGCAAATGTGACCGACGTTGGCAGTGGAATATAATCGCTGCCAGCCACAGCCGTGCCGCCGACAGAGAGATTTGCCGTAACAGAATTGGTCAATTCTCCGCTGCGGGTGAGGGTAAATTGCCCGGCGTATAATCCGTTTTGCGAGTCATATTGACCGGGAGCGGCCACGCTGATTACCGGCACATCCTGCACTATCGTCAAGGTGGCACTGGCGTTGCCGATTTGATAATATCCCGATTGCAGCGTTATGGTCAGTGTCTTGGGACTCACAAGGCTCGAAGCTCCCGAAATCGAAATGGTGAAATCTGCGTTTGAACTGCCGGCGTTAATCGTGACTGAACCGCTCAACGAAGGGGAAACGGTATAGTCTGTGCCATTGACCGCAGTGCCGCTCACCGTGTAAGTAACTGTCCTCGCGTTCACCGTATCGCCGCGAACAATGCGAAAGGTGACGCTTTGATTCCCATCACCCTTGGTCATTATCCAATTTGAATAATTCGCACCGCCAGAAACGAACACCGCGTTCATGACTGAACCCATGTTGTAGATGGTCACCGAAGCTGATGCGTGTCCTGAAGTCAATGCTGTGCAGTCCGAATTGATTGATAATGTCCCAGTTTTATCGTAGTCTAATGCCGCGTTTGTGCAACTGATACTGAAACCTTCAGTTTCCGTGCCGCCGCTCGCCGGAAAGGTCACAACATTTGGGTTAGGACAGGCTATATTTACACCAAAATTCACATCGCTTGACGTAATCGGATGCGTGCCTGTCCCGTTAAGATTTAGACACCAAACTTGAGAACTGCTGAAATGATTTTCCCACGTCGTATCAAACGAGGAGCAACTTGATGAACTGTCGGAAGCGACGGTTGCCGAACCGGAAATAGAACCGCCACCAGATGTCGCCGTGTAACTGGAAGCCGTCAGGTAGGTTTGCTCCGCCGTTGCAAATGCAGAGTTAATGCAGATAGTAAGAAGCGAAAGAGTCGTGGCAATTTTCCACAGACTTTTCTTGGTAAATTTCAAGTGTGAATTCATGGCGATTAAAATTTGAAGTTTTCTGATTTATTGCAGCACCGCTCCGTTGGCTGGACTGTCTATGAACACTGACAGAATGCCTGCGCTTGGATTATTCGGATCGGCAGCTTCCCAAAGTGGCACTGAGTTTGTATCCACCACCGCTCGAAAAAATCCCGCCTGATATGGCCCGATGTTCAACGTGAAATTGGTCTGGCCGTTGGTGCCAATCACCGCCGCCTTCCACGGATAAGTCACGCTGTTGCCCAAAACAGGCGTCGTGTAGATGTCATAGGTGGTTGCGCTGACGCCATTGGTAATGGTAATTAAAAGCTGGTTCGTGCCGGTCGGGGCCACCGTCAAGACGGGGGCGGTTTGAGACCAGACGGTCAGCGCGGTGGCAACAATGAGCAACCCGCAGCCGGCAGTTCCAGTCAATGCAGTCCAGTGTCTTCTTATGGTTTTCATTTTCGGTTAGTGTTGATGATTCCTAAATTTGATGGGTGGCAGTCCTGTGACAAAATGGTGAACCTTTTATGTTTCTCTGGGGGCTGGCGGAAAAAAACGCCCTGTGGAATTTTCAAGGACTGGACAGGACTCCTTGCCAGTCGGCAAAATGTGCCTTCACTTTCGGCAAAAAACCTCTTTTCGCCAAAGCTAACATCGTTTATTTGATAAACTAATTTAGGCTCCCGCATACAAATATCTGGCAAAGCTCCCCGGCATTGGCAAGGCAAATTTTTGAAATAATACCAACTGGTAGTTGGTAGAATCATTTCGCTGTTCTGCTTTGATGCTAGTTTGTGCAAGCATCGTCGCGCAGAATTTATCGCGTTTTGGGGGAAACCGTCCGCGCCAAGCGGAAGAAATTCCGTTTGAGTCAGGAGCAACTGGCGGAAAAGGCCGATTTGACGCGGAATTATATTGGCGACATTGAACGGGCGGAAAAGAAGATAACTCTCGAAACGCTTGCCAAACTTGCGAAGGCCCTCAAGTGCCGGGTGCGCGACCTCGCTTGGGACATCTGATTTTGAGGATTTTGAAATCGCGGAACACCTCCTGAATGGCACAAGTGTTTTCATACCGGCTCGCCTGTTGCCGTGGCCGTCACGCTCGGCTGTGCCGGTGAAATATAGGACGCGATGCGCTCCAGAAAATCCTCCACCAGAAACGGCTTGCCGATAAAATCTACCGCGCCAAATTCAAACGCCATTGCCCGCCGTTCTTCAATCGCGTTCCCGGAAAGGAAAATTATCGGCGTCCGATGGGAAATCCACCGCTGTTTAAGTTCGCGGCAGACTTCAAACCCATTGATGCCTGGCAAGTCCACGTCCAGCGTGATGAGGTCGAATTTCCGCGTGGTCGCCAGTTCCATCCCTTTCTGGCCGTTGTTGGCGGTCGTCACGTCATAGCCTACGCGCGACAACAAAAACACCATCATCATTGCCAGCGGCATTTCGTCTTCGATCACAAGAATTTTTGCCATGTGCGCCACAGATTTTGACGATTATGTGCGTATAAGCACATAACTTGTCAATCCCTTTTTACGCTATTGCTATGATGTGGCCAAATCAAAGCCTGATGTCATTGGTTCGTCTGTGGTTCATCTGCTGCGTAAAAAGCGGGTGGCAAAAAAACTTTCAATGTATGTGGTTGCCAAACGTGCTCGAATGTCTCATTCAATGATTAGCCGCGTGGAACATGAACTGTGTCGCCCCTCATTTGACACGTTGCTGCGCATCGCCGACGCGATGGAAATTGACCTTTGGCCATTGATTAAACAGGCTGAACAATCTTTCAAGGCCGTGGCAGATGATTTGGCAAAGTGAATTTCGATTTGTGCGTGAAATGATGTTGTTTGCTATTTTAGCGACTTTTCTCTCATTTGCCTTTACATGCCAACGGGCCAGCAACTGTTCATTCGTTTCACTGTCGGTTACAAAAGGGTCTTGCCCCTGCTGGGATGAATCCTGACTTCCTCGCGGATGGCGGCGCGGACTTTGGCCTCGATGCGTTCAACGAAGCTCATGCCAACCCGGTTGAATTTATTGGCTGGCCGGATCGCGGCGGCAATTTCCAGCGCGGTTTGTTTCACCTTGCTCCGGCAAAGGTGCGGAGTGGTGTTGATGCTTTTGAGTGTGTCCGTCATTTCAGTTGTTTCCATAATTTGCTTTCTTGGTTGCGTCGCTGATTCATTCAACGACACCACTATTTTATCAGGCGCACTTTTGCAGAACTGCGAATTTGTCAATCGAACCATTGAAAACATTGAATGAAATCATCGTCGCCGCCGATACTTGACACAAAAGCACACTGATTTTACGCGGGGCGACTTGGCTGGTTTTCAACTTCGACGCCATTTTCATTCAATGTTTGCAGGGCGAAAAATAGTTTAAGATTTTTTGCCGTCAGTGCTGGCGGCTATGCCGATTCCAGAATTCTCCGCCACTCTGGAACACGAATTTTGCATCAGGATCAAGACTCAACAGAAATGGACTCCGGCAACCGATGGTTGACTTTTTAGGCCAAAAGTTTCTAACTGACGGCATGAGTGCATCCATTGCCAGCCTGTCAGCCCAACAACTACGTCGTGCTGCCGACATCAAAGACAAAATCCAATCACTTGAAAAAGAGCTTGAGCAGATTTTGGGTTCTTCAACCAAACCTGTGGCCACCGCTGCTCCGAAGAAAAGGCGCAAAATGAGCGCGGCAGGCAGAGCCAGGATTTCTGCTGCGGCCAAAGCTCGTTGGGCAAAGGTCAAAGCAGCGCAAAAATAATTTGCGCCGCCGGAATTTTCGTTTGGCGGTGACGCGAGACGGCCATTATCGGTGGCGTAATTTGTTTTAGTGTTCAAATGCACATTTGTATTTGGGTTTGTTGTCAGCCGGAAGCCCGGCCAACTCCCAAATCATGTCACGGTGCGGCCAGTCCAATTCACAAGCGATAGCGTGATACGCCAATCCCCGCGTGTGCGGCTGCATTTGTCGGACGATGGCACCATAGGCAACGAAAAGCTCTGGCGGTGCAGATGAATGACCGATGAGGTTGCAGAGGTTGACGCTGGTTACAAGCGCATAGCAATCAGTGCTGGTGAGCGGGGCAGTGCAACGTCTGTCAAGATTGGCTTGCAACCATTTGAGAATTTCCTTTTGCGTTTTCATGGCCTTTCGTATTTCGGATTTAGTCAGTCGGTTCAGAATAATTTTTTCCACCACGGAAACCACTTGGCAACCGTCCCGTCGAATTCCAACGGCGGCAGCACCGTCCGGCGAAAACCCTGCTCGCAATGGACGAGCACACACTCATGGTCGCGGAGATTGCGGAGCTTGTGCGGTTTGATTTTGTGTTCGTCGGTCTCGGAGTAATTAACGCTGCGCCTGCCTGCACTTGACCCCCATGACCGTTTCACGACTTGTTTCTTGCCAAGAAAATCGGCGGCTTGAACCGCGTCGGCTTCATCGGCGGCGCGGAAAATCATCCGGTTGCGGAGATTCAAGGTGAGCACTCTGGACTTGTCGGTTCCCAAAGGTGGAATCAGCGATGTGGTGGATTGGGCAGCGGCGACGATGGTTGCGCCCGCTTCGCGGATCACGTCCACGCAATTGTAATCGCTCATGCCGTCCTCGCTGGCGGTCATAAACCGCTGCGCCTCGTCCGCCCATAGGATGAGCAAATTATTTTCACCCCGTTGGGTTTTCGCCTGGTCGAAACGCCGCAGCGCGTGATGATAATAAAGCAATTTCAGGAACGTGTTGACATAACGCCGCTCGGTCTGAAATTTCTGCGGCATGGTCACGAGGATGATTTTGCCCGTGTCAATCACCGGGAAGCCAAACGTGCTTTTGGCCGCGCAGAAAACCTCGGCTACTTCGGGTGTCAGGAAGTATTGAAGGTAATTGCCGATGGTTTCACGGACGCCGCCAAGCTGTTCTTCGGGCTGGTTGAGAAAGCGATGGATGAAATGATCATAAACCACTCTCCGGCGTGGCGTTTCCAGCGTCAGGGCGTTCAGATTTTCCAATTCCGTGGTCAGCAATCCTTTATTGGACAGCAGCGCGAACGCGCCGGACAGGGTGACTGGCTGGTTCAATTCGGAAAGGAATTCGAGGGCGTGGGCGATATGGGTCTGCGCCTGGGTCTTGAAAAACCCCTTGTCACCGCCCTGGCCAAGGCTGGTGGCCGTGTCCACGACGAATTTGGCGTAGGTGGAATACGGGATGCTCCGGTCGCCGGTGAGGTTGAACCGGTAGGGCGGCGTCCATTGTGCATCCTTGTCGTCGGTGCGGATTTGCAGATGAATCAAATCCTGCTCCCGCTCGTAGAATCGCGCCATTGCCGAGAGCGTTTCCCAATAAACGCCTTTTTCGTCAATGCACAGGCCGCCCCATTTGGATTCATTTTGAAACACCTGATGGGCCAGTTGATTGATGCCGGAAGATGTTTTACCGGAGCCGGTGTCGCCGGTGATGAGCCAGCCGCGACAAAACTGGTTGCGTTTCCAAGTGAGGCCGGCGAGTTGCGCGACGTGCCGGTTGCGTTCGCGTGCGCCGGATAGCAGGCGGAGGACGATGATTAACAATAGAACTCCATACCCAAGCAAAATGGCCCGCAACGGTTTGGACAATGCCGAAAGGGGAAAGAAGTGGAGTGGAACGTAATCGAGTTTCATAAAGCCTTTGCGATGAGAAAACCCGCGAGCATGGCGGCGATGACGGCTATAATAGCCGTGTCCAAGGAAATGGTTCTGGCTTGAGTGACGGCTGGAGTTTGTTTGAGCGCCTCGATCAGAGCCGTGGTTTGCTCCTTAAAGGTTTTTACCGCTGCGCCTATCAATCCGATGTCGGTGCGAAACATATCCAGCGAAGGCATCTGACGGCGACGCAGCGCATCCCAATGGTTTTGGTGAATCCGAAACAAATCCAGGAGCAACAGAACCACGTCATCGCTGCTCACCTTGTTCCGCTCACGCCATTGCTTGACGGCCTCCAGAAACTCCTCGTCGAAGTCGGGCGGCGGTGATTGGTCGGGCGCGCTCATGATTTTGCGGGTAATAATAAGTCCGCCGCCGACTCGATTTCGGCGTAAAGTTTCCGCTGCCATGTTTGCAGACGCTGGCGATCCAGCAGATAAAAGCGGCCATCGGTCAGGGCGGCGGTGATGGTCAGGTTTTTGTGGCTCAATTCCTCGACCAGCCACGGCTGCAATTTGGCCATCGTGATTTCCTTCGCGCCGAGTTCCTTTTGCAGCTTGTCATGGATGACGGACTGGTCGTAGAGGACGAAATTGTTGTTGTGAACCGCGTTACGCAGAACGACATAGGAGCAGCTTTTTTTCAGTTTGCCGACGATGCGCTGAAGCTGGTCAATGCTGTCGGCCTCCTGATTTACGGGCATGACAACCGTGAGCGCGGCGGACAATTTTTGCAACGTCTCCGGCAGATTGATTTCGTCGAAATAGTTGAAGAACACTTCCGTTGACGCCGCGCGGCAATCCACGACGACGAGATCGAATTTTTCCAGCGCGCGAATCATCGGGTCCAGCCCGCGCGGATGGGCCAGTTCCAAAAATTCAACTTCACCGTGAAACCGTTTTAAGGTCGAGTTTTCGTTATCGCAGTCGCAGGCGACAAACTGGATTTTTTTGTCTTTAAGGTATTGGACGAGGTTGACGGCAAAGAAACTTTTGCCGACACCGCCCTTGCCATTCAGAATGAGGTCGAGTCGTTTAGTCATATTTGTTCATCAGGTTTTAGAAGTTCAACTTTGGCGATGTGCGGGCCGCGTGACCGGAACGGATTGCTTTCGGTCGGTGCGGGCGGAATGTTGCTGGTGAGAACCGGCGCAGCCGGCAACGCAGCTTTGCTGGCCGTGTCCGGCGCACTTTTGGGCGCAGCATCATGGTTGTCGGCTGGCGCAGCGGTTCGCGCAACGGATGGTTGGCGTGGTGGCCTTTTCTTGAAGACGCGGTGACAGAAGCGCATCACGCAAGTATCCGAGGCAGCAATGCCGCTCTGCGTGAGCAGCTCACTGATGGCGCGATAGGAAACACCGCGTTTGCGGAGCGCAGCAATGTCGTCCTTGATTGTCAGCAGCCGGGAAGCACGCGGCGTAGCATGGAGCGCAAATTGCGCCGCAGCATTGCGGAAGCGCTCCAACGCATCGGGCGGGATGACAGGTCTAGTCATGGCAATGGCAGCATGATTGCAACAATGATGGACTCGATTGAGCAGCGAACTGGCTGCGTTGAAGCAGCAATGACGCAGCATTTGGCGCAGCACCGGGTGCAACCTTGCACGCAACGCGGATGCGTTTGATTCCGGCACCGCTGGCGCAATCTTCGCGCAACCGCCAGCGCAGCGTAGAAACCTTCCCCTTGGAAGGGGTAACGCGTGCCCCTGTCTTAAACGGTTTGCGAGACATGCTGCCTCCTTTGCTGTTGCAATTCGTCACGCCAGTTTTGAAGCTGGGTTTTGACGACTTCAATGTGACTGGTTTGTTCGATGGATTGGTCTTTGATGTGCGCGGCATACGTTTCGCCCAATTCGGTGGCCGGCAATTGCGTCACCGAGTGATTGGCGTGTTCGTTGATGCGGAGGCCGAGCTTTTTGAGGACATCAATGGCGGTGAATAATTCAGCGGTGGTGGGTGTGAGCATGGTCTGGTGTGGTTTTCCCGGAGACCGTGTTGCCGGCCCCCGGATTTGTTTGGCTTGTTCGGGTGTGACGGGATGCGCCCAGGCGTCACTCAAACCGAGTCGGCTGGCGGCTTCCTCGGCGGCGATTTTCGTTGGCGCTTCAATTACCGCGCGCAACGGGTCGCCCATGACACGCGCATATTCCCGGTCGGTGAAGTAAATCCCCCATTGCTGGTTGCCAGGTTTTGGCTTCGGTATTTCGATCATTTCCATGCCATCAGTGAACCAGTTTTTTTTGGTCGTCCTGTGCGGGAATCGCACAGGATGAAAACGAAGTTCTGGCACAGTGGTCTTTGTGGTCACGGCCAAGACGCAATACAATTTGAAGAACGCGAAGGAATACTTTGAGGAACACCTTTGCGTCGGGGATTACTATGATGAAGGGCAGCGGGTGGCCGGTGAATGGATGGGCCTCGGCGCGGATCGGCTGGGCTTGTCCGGCAAAGTCGGGGCGGAAGCGTTTCTACGCCTCTGTGAAAACCGGCATCCGGCTTCTGGCGAGTCGCTAACCCAACGGTTGAACACAACGCGAATGGATGAGGCCGGAGATAACACCGCCAATCGCCGGATTTTTTATGACTTCACCTTCTCGCCCCCCAAATCGGTTTCGGTCGCGGCATTTGTCGGTGAGGATGCACGGATTCTGGAAGCCCACGCACAGGCTGTCCGGTCGGCTTTACGGGAATTTGAGGCGTTCGCAACGACGCGCGTTCGGATGGGCAGGTCAAACATTGACCGCTCCACCGGCAATTTCACAGCGGCCTTGTTCACGCATGATACTTCACGCGCTTTAGACCCGCATTTGCATACGCACTGCATTGTTTTCAATGCGACGTTTGACGCCGTTGAAAATCGCTGGAAGGCTCTGCAAAATTTTGAACTGTTGCAGGCGCGGAAATTCGCCGAGAACCTCTATTACCATGAACTTGCCCGCAAGCTGCGCGGGTTCGGTTATGAGATTCACAACCAGGCGCGCGGTGATTTTCAAATCGAGGGCATTTCGGATGAAATTTGCGAACGATTTTCCAAACGGCGCATCCAGATTGATGAGGCCATTAAAAAACTGCTGGCTGAAAAACCCGAATGCGCGGGCGGTGACATGATGGCGATGCGCCGGTTGCTGGCGACAGCGGAGCGGGCGCGGAAGCAAAAGGAATTAAGCCGGGACGAACAACGGGCGTTGTGGAATGGGCAGTTGAGTGAAACCGAACGCGCCGCCTTGCGTCAGCTTCAGAAACAGCCAGAGAAAGTCACGAGCAACCGAGTGAATGTGGGGGAGGCAGTCCAGTGGGCCGAGGATCATCTGTTTGACCGCAACTCGGTCGTGCTGGAATGCCAGTTGTGGCAGCACGCACTGGAACGGGGGCGCGGCGAGAATCTTTCCGTCACTGAACTCAAAGAGTTCACGCGCCAGCGTGATTACATTCGCAATCCTGAACGGCCGAGCGAAGTAACCACGCGCGAAGTCTTGTTGCGGGAAATGGAAATCGTTCAGACCGTCAAAGACGGCGTTGGAAATTGTCGGCCACTGGTGGAAAATTCATTCACGGCAAATCCAAAATTGGATGCTGAACAGCGTCTAGCTTTGGACGCGCTGCTCTGTTCCACCCACGCCATTTCACTATTTCGTGGCGGCGCTGGCACTGGAAAAAGTTTCGTCCTGCGCGAGCTGGTCGAGCAAGTCCGGCAATCCGGCAAAAGCTTGGCCGTCCTCGCGCCACAACGCCAGCAAGTCGTGGTGATGGAGACAGACGGTTTTCCATCGCCGACGACAGTGACAAATTTTCTGCTCAAGCGTGAACTGGTTGAGGGTGCCGTGGTCGTCGTGGACGAGGCCGGACAGATTGGCGGTCGCCAGATGCTTGAATTGCTGCGGCTGGCGCGGGAGCGAAAGGCGCGGGTGATTCTGTCGGGCGACACGCGCCAGCATGGAGCGGTCGAGGCGTCCGATGCACTGCTGGCCATTGAACGGCATTCCGGTGTCAAGCCGGTCCAGCTTCACACGATTCGACGGCAAGACCCGGCGCGTGGGCGTGACCAAAAGGAACGCTCGGAGATCAAGCAATACCGCAAGGCCGTCGAAGTGGCGGCAGCGGGCAAGCTCGCTGAATCGTTTGACCGCCTCGACAAAATGGGCGCGGTCGTTTCCTGCGGCCTGGGTGAACAGGCGGACAAACTGGCCGATGAATATGTCCGGCTGGCGGAGCAAACTGCTTCCGCCGTCGTGGTCTCGCAGACATGGGCGGAAGTGCATCGGGTCAATTCAAAGGTGCGCGATGCGCTTAAATCAAAAGGGCTGCTTGGCGCAAACGATGTGACGATTCAAGCATTGGACAAAATGGATTTGACCGATGCACAAAAACGCGACAAACGATTTTATCCACCAGATGCGGTGATTGTGTTCAATCAGAAGGTGCGCCAAGCCGGGCCGGGGATGCGTGGAAAGTTGGTGGGCATCCGCAAAGCGAGCGTTCTTGTCGAGATTGACGGCAAGTGCGTCACGGTTTCAAACAAAGTGCTGAACAAAATTACCGTCTGCTTGCCGCGTGAAATCCCCGTCGCGCAAGGCGACAAACTGCACCTCAAGGCCAATCGCAAGCTGGCCTCCGGCGCGCGTGTCACCAATGGCGAGTTGGTCGCGGTGAAGTCCGTCCGTGCCGACGGGGGAATTGAGCTTGCCGATGGCCGGGTGTTGGACAAAAGTTTTCGTGAATTTCTTCCCGGCTATGCCGTCACGTCCTACGGTTCACAGGGCAAAACGGTGGATTACGTTCTTTTTTCCGATTCCACCGTCAAGCCTGCCACCAACGCCCAACAATGGTATGTCACCATTTCGCGCGGTCGGCGCGGCGTCCGCATTTTCACCCCGGACAAAATTCAATTGCGTGAAAATCTCATTCGCTCCGGTCACAGGCCGCTGGCGCTGGAATTTGCCGGTGGCTTGCGCCCGCGCAATGGCAACCAGCTTTGGGACCGGCTGCATGACTATCTCCTGCGGTTCGGCCAGCACGCCGCCGATACGTTTTGCCGGTTAAAACAATCCCGTCGTCACCCTCAACCAGGACAAAAACATGAGCACCAAATCACCCGAATGTTTCACCACTAACCCGCAAGCCCGCTGTCTGCGGGTCGAGATTTCCGCGACGAAATCGGTGCTGCTGCCGTTTGATCAATTCGCGTTTGCCGAACTCGCCAGTGAGGACAAGGAACAAAAATTGCGTTTGGTCTTTGCCACGCACGAGATTTTGATTTCCGGTCACGCGCTGCGGCGAATTGAAGTAGCCATGCAAGTGATGGAACTGTCATTCGTCATGGCGTTGCCGGCGAAATATCAGCCGCTCATTGCTGAGAATCAGCCGAAGATTCGGGAAATTGTGGTGACGGAAAACAAGCCCGGCGATTCGCAGACGAAGGCGGCACTCAATTAAAAATGAGGCGTAAAACGGATTTCATCTAATTTTGCCAATTGCCCTGCACATTTGCTCCGTATTTGTGAGCAGTTATTTCTAGCCTATGAAAAACCAATCGGTTCAGTATGCTTCGCCGATGCTGTTGGCTCGAATCCACAACGCATCAACAAACAATTTGTTCCTGTCCGACATCATCGGCGCACCAATGCGGTGAAGCAGTTTCTTAAAACATGAAAACGCTGCTTCTTCTTGAAGACAACCTAGAGCGTGTTGCTGCATTTCGCGCGGTCGCCACAAACCTCGGCGAAAACTGGAATATCCAACTTTGGCAGGATGCGCCAACCATGCTGGCGGAGTGCGAAAATTATTTGGAAAATGCCGCCCTGATTTCGCTCGACCATGACTTAAACCCTCAACCAGGGGTGGCAGGTGATCCGGGCACGGGGCTTGAAGTTGCAAATCACCTTGCTGGCTATTTGCCACTATGCCCGGTGATTATTCACTCGTCGAACGCTGATCGCGCATGGTCAATGCACAATGAACTCCGCTTTGCTGGATGGCGTGTGGATCGTGTTGGGCCAATTGGTGATGATTGGATTCCCAAACTCTGGCTTCCCAAAGCTCGTGAACTGCTCGCAATGACAAAAGATGAAGTCGTTTTTAGAAAACCAGACGACCATATCATACGGCTCAAGCGTGTTTTCGACTCCCTCAAAGGATTGGCGATTGGGGACGCTCTTGGCGAAATGCTGGCTTATCGTCATGCAGAAGCACCGCACATTATACGCACTGGCCTGCCAGCCGGTCCTTGGTTTCATACAGACGACACCGAAATGGCAATTTCAGTTGTGGATGTGCTCAAGTTATACGGCTACGTCCATCAAGACGCACTTGCGCGCCGATTCACCTGGCACTTTGACCGACAGCCCGACCGTGGCTACGGAAGCATGACTCGCATTCAGATGCGGGAAATCATTGCCGGTGCCAATTGGCGCGATACGGCTGCTTCAGCTTTTGGCGGTCAGGGCAGCATGGGCAACGGAAGCGCCATGCGCGTCGCCCCGCTTGGAGCGTATTTTGCGGATGAATTGGAACGTATAGTGGAAGAGGCGCGAGCCTCGTCGCTGGTTACGCATACGCATCCTGAAGGGGTGGCCGGTGCCATTGCTGTTGCAATAGCTGCCGCTATGGCATGGCAGCTACGCAACGCACCAGAAAACGAACGCACCCGACGTTTATTTGAAGAAGTTTTGCGTTTCACACCGCAAAGCCAGGTGCGTCGGGGTCTCCTTCTTGCTTCGCAAACAAGTCCAGAACTTCCGATTGAGGTTGTGGCCAAATCCCTTGGAAATGGTTCGCTTGTCACTGCGCCCGATACCGTGCCTTTCGCCATTTGGTGCGCCGCTCAAAATCTCAACAATTTCATTGAAGCGATAAGCCGTGCAATTTCTGCGGGTGGCGATTGCGACACCAACGCGGCAATTGTCGGCGGAATTGTGGCGGCTTGTGATGCTGGCAGTGAATCCATTCCTGAAGACTGGCGAACAGCTTGCGAGCCACTCCCGTTTCCCGAATGCAACCAAACGCCGCCATGAAGCCTACCGTTCCCAATTTACCTCACAGCGTCAAAAAATGACCGCGAATGTTAATTATCACACGCGCTTGGCTGGCGTCCTTATCGGAAGTGCGGTGGGGGACTCATTGGGGCTACCCTCCGAAGGGTTGCGCCCGGATCGAATTCGCCGCCGTTGGCATGGGGAATGGAAGCAGCGATTTATTTTTGGTCGTGGAATGTGCAGCGATGATACCGAACATACTTTCATGGTCGCACAAGCATTGCTGACGGAACCATTCGACGCAGACCGTTTTCAGCGATGCCTTGCATGGAAATTAAAATGCTGGTTGGTGGGATTGCCGGCTGGCGTTGGCCTCGCAACTGCGCGGGCAATACTGAAACTCTGGATGGGGTTTCCTCCAAGTCGAAGCGGAATTTATTCGGCGGGCAATGGCCCGGCAATGCGTAGCGCAATCATCGGAGCATTTTTTGCGAATGACTCAAAGCAAAGACGCGAATTTGTCGTCGCAGCCACACGCATCACACATACCGACCCAAGAGCGGAGATTGCGGCGTTGGCAGTTGCTGAAGCGTCGGCTTGGGCGGTTAATGGCGGCAGCAAGGTGGAAGAATTTCTCCTACGCCTGCCTGATTGCAGACAAAATCAAGAATGGTTAAACCTGTGCCGCCGTCTGTCAGACGCTTATGCAGCAAACGAGAGCCTTCCTGATTTTTGTCGTTCATTGGGACTCGAACGTGGTGTGAGCGGCTACGCCTTTCACACTGTTCCAGTTGCGCTCTACGGCTGGTTACGGCATTCTGGTGACTTCAAAATGGCACTCACGCAAACACTGGATTGCGGCGGAGACACGGACACCGTGGGCGCCATTGTCGGCGCATTGGCCGGTGCCAGCACTGGAGAAGACGGCATTCCGAATGAATGGCGGAATGGTATTTTGGAATGGCCGCGCTCAATATCTTTAATGCGCGATTTGGCCGCGCGGCTTGAACGGCAAACCTCACAACAAAATCCCGTTGGCTCAATTCATTATTTTTGGCCCGGACTCGTTTTTCGGAACCTCGTATTTCTGGCCGTGGTGCTGCTACACGGCTTTCGGCGATTGCTTCCCCCATATTAAAAATTCAAACTAAAAAGGAACTACCATGATCGGCATCAAATTCATCAAGGCTCAACCCAACATCTACCTGCTGCAATACTCCAAGGGGCGGGTTATCCGCGAAGGTGTGGGGCTGGCCTTTTTCTATTATGCCCCCACCACGTCGCTGGTCGCCGTGCCGGTGGCGAGCGCCGAGGCTCCGTTTATTTTCCAAGAGGTTACGTCTGATTTTCAAACCGTCTCGATTCAAGGCCAGGTGACTTATCGGGTGGCGGATGCCAAGAAATTGGCAGCCCTCATGAACTTCACGCTTGATGCGCGTGGCCAGAAGCACGTTTCAGATGATCCGCAGAAACTGCCGCAACGGGTAATCAACGTCGTCAACGTGCTGGCGCGGGCCGAACTGCAAAAACTTCCCCTCAAGGAAGCCGTCCGTGCTTCAGACTCATTGGTGCAAACGGTGCATAAGAACCTCGTTGCATCGGCAGAGATTTCACAACTCGGACTGGAAATCCTCGGCCTGAACATTCTGGCTATTAAACCAACACCCGAAACCGCCCGCGCGTTGGAAGCGGCGGCGCGTGAGCAGTTGCTTAAAGAAGCTGACGGAGCAATTTATGCTCGCCGCAATTCGGCGGTGGAACAGGAACGGGCAATCAAGGAAAATGAATTGAACACGGAAATTGCCGTGGAAAATAAAAAGCGGCAAATTCGCGAAACACAGATGGATGCCGAGCGTGCCGTGCAGGAAAAGCAACATCAACTTGAACAAGCTGGCATGGCGGCGAAGGTTGTTTTGGAAGACAAACGCAAAGAGCTTGTGGCGCTTGCCACGCAAAACTCCAAAGCTGAAGCCGATGCCCGCGCTTACGGCATCCAAACAGCAATGGAGGCATTGGCCAAAGTGGACTCCCGCACCTTGCAGGCATTGGCCAGCGTGGGCATGAAGCCCGAACAACTCATTGCCGTGGCATTTCAGGAATTGGCCGGTAGAGCGGATAAAATCGGCCAGTTGAACATTTCGCCAGATTTATTGCGGGAACTGATGCAGAAAAAGCAATGACGCGGCTCACCGAAAACAAGATCGTCCTTGTTACGCGACCGACACGACTTGCCGAACTGATTGCGCGTTTCAACACCGCCAGCCAAGCGCGTTTCTACGTCGAACATCTTGGCGCGGATTTTTCCGACTACCAGCGGGAAGATGAAAATTATCAGGCGGCGATAGCCAGTGTCAGCGCGACACTGGAAACTTTTGGGCGCGTGCAAAAGCTGGACCGCGCGCTTCTGCCAAATTTTTTGTTCGCACCGGATGATACCGTTGTTGTGTTGGGCCAGGACGGACTGGTCGCCAACACCTTGAAATACCTCAACGGCCAACCGGTCTTGGGTGTGAATCCCGACCCCGCGCGGTGGGACGGACAACTGCTTCCGTTCAAGACGAACGATCTTGAAAAGATTATTCCTGAAGTGTTCCGTCATGCTCGTCCGATTAAATTCGTCACAATGGCCAAGGCCGAATTAAATAACGGCCAGATTCTTTATGCCGTGAACGATTTGTTCGTCGGGCCTCGTTCACACATTTCCGCGCGCTACACCATCACCCTCGATAAGCAAACCGAAGCTCAATCTTCCAGCGGCGTCATTGTTTCAACCGGCCTAGGTTCAACGGGCTGGCTCAAAAGTTTGCTTACGGGTGCGGCAGGAATCATGCAGGCTGCCGGCACTAAACGCGCTCGTGAGATGCAGGACGAACTGAACATCAGAGACCGGGCAAAACAATCGAAGACTTCGACACCGCCAAAAATGCGCCTGACGGTTCATAGTGAATTTGATTGGGATGCAGATTTTTTGCGTTTCACGGTTCGAGAACCTTTTCCGACACGCACGACCGCCGCCAACCTTGTTTTTGGCCGCGTGACATCCGGCCAATCTTTAGTGCTGGTTTCCCAAATGGCCGAACACGGAGTCATTTTTAGCGACGGTATCGAGAAAGATTTTTTGGAATTTAATTCCGGCACACGCGCGGTTATTGGTGTAGCAGAGAAAAAAGGTTGTCTCGTAATTTGAAATGGTGAACAACAGATGGTTGACATTATGAGGCTTAACCCCCTAATTGACGGTGCATGAATTCAGCCGAGCCAGTGCCTTCGCACCTTAAAGGAAGCAACCTTAAAGTGGGGGAGCGTTATTTGCATCGCAATGGCTTGTTCATCCGTGAGATTGAAGCTATTGAGGGTGACAGGGTTTTCTGGCGCGACGATTTGAGCAGTGGGCAATGTGGTAAGCAGGTCTTCCTGCGGCTATGTCCGTCAGTCGCTCCCGAACCTGTTAAATGAAGTGTGCCAGTTCTATACGGTATCCAAGTGTGATTTGCCTTTGTCTTGCGACGGCAAATCGCGTTTCACCGGTATTTCATTGGCTGCCTCCTCCATCTTATCCAGCATTTGCTTGAATTCGACAAGACCGGTCGAGGGAATAATGATGGCGTTACGTTTGACACCAACTTCTTCGGTGATGCGCAGAAATCTTCCGCGTGGATTTTCTTTCAGTGCCAGGACAAACCACTTGCGCTCAATTTGCACCTCGGCAACTTTCAGGGCGTCTTCCTGAACGAATGGACGCGGTGGCTGCGGTGCATAGTGCTGATGATACGGTTGCCGGTGGAAAGGCGAGGGGCGTTCGTTTGAAATCATAAAATTCCCACGTTGCTTCTGACGCGCGCCAGCATGACAAACTTCACCTCTGCCTTCAACTCTATTTATATTTTACAATGGCGTCATTGATGCTCACCACAATCTTTTCAATGTAAGCCTTGTTTTTGGAAGTGAGCGCATGGACTTCGCCAGCCGCGCTCGACAGATTAACATGGTATTGAGTTTTGATACGACTCATCCAGACAATGCTGCCGAGCATGATGCTTCCACCCAAGATGCAGCCAACAATCGGGTGGTAATTATTTTCGTTGAAAGGAATTATGATGAGCAGCAGAAGGAAAAGGCCACCGAGGAGAACGAGCATCGCGCAGCCAAGTTGCGGCGGCGTGTATGTCATTTTGACAGATGTAATGTTCCGCAGCGCATAGGTTGCCCCTCCAATGATTACCCGTGTTGTGGTGACTGCCACAACATTGTCGGAATAAATTTTCTGTTCCTGTGGCTGAACAGGCAACAACGGCGGCACGGGACGTTGCTGTGGCGCGCCACAATGAGGGCAGGCCACGGCTTCGGTGCTGACGGATTGTCCACATTCCCGGCATTGGATTAACGCCATAGCCCGACATGAATACCCATTGCGCCGCCAAATGAAAAGTCAACAAAGTGATTGCATGGATTTACTGGTGACAATGCTTCAATTTTGCTTCGGCCTGCGGTTCGGCGAACGGGAAAGTGGAGCGCAGGCGCAGAGACGCAGGAACGGAGCCGGAGCGCAACGACCGTCGCCGATCCACAGGCGGAAGCACGCCGATAATTCGGCTGAAACGGATGCCGCTCGTGACGAGCGCGCTTTCTGCGGAACAGAACCGGCGTGGTCGTGAGGGAAACAGGGCCGACCATCAGCCGGTGATGTGTAGCATGAAAGCGCGTTGGTCACGGCGGAAACTGCCCTTGCCATTCATTTGAGAATGTTTGGCAACTTGTTCGCGGCCTGCCGCAAGGTGTCGGTGGGAATATGCGTGTATTGTTTGGACACAGTGGGCGAGTCGTGGCCGATGAACTCCCGCGTTATGGCGTCCGATACCCCGGCAGCCTTGAGCAGGGTGGTGGCCGTGTGCCGCAATGAGTGAAAGCTGATTTCATTTTGTTCTCGCGAAGCGTCGCGGCCTTTGCCGGTGCTATGGTGACTGCGCTTCTCGGCAAGCCCGGCGGTGACAAGCAGTTTATGAAACTGGTTGCTCAAGTTTCCCGCGCGGCCTTGCCGTTGCACTGTGGCGTGCGCGTTTGGAAAAAGCGGTGCGTCGGGCGCATCATTGGCGGGCAATTTTTTAACGTAGTCAAGCAACGGCGCGGAGAGCGGCAGAAGCTGCCGTCTGCCGGTCTTGCCGGTGGTCAGGCGGATTTCTTTCTTGGTGAGATCAAGGTTCGTCCGTGTGAGCGTGGCGATGTCGCCCAGCCGCTGGCCGGTGTAAAGGCCAAAAAGAATCATTCCGCGCCATTCTTTATCCGCCAGTTCCATGAGTTGTTTCAATTCGGGCAGCGTGAACGGGCGGCGTTCAAAGTTTTTCCGTTGCTTCAGGATGGTTACGCGCTCGGCGGGGTTGTCGTCCATCAATCCTTCGCGGCGGGCGGCGGCAAAAGCAGAGCGGAGAATTTTCAGCATCAAATTGGCCGAACTGACGGCAAGACGCTGCGCAGCGGCGTCGCGGAAACCGGCAACATCCGTCGGCGTGATTTTCTTGATGTCGGCGTTGGCCTTGTGCCCGATGTGTTCGAGGAATTGGGTTATGACGCCGGTGTAGCGTTGGTGGGTGGCGTCATCGGCCTCCAGCGATTTGCGGTTAAGCCATGTTTTCAAAAATGCGTCGGTGGACGAATTGGGAAGCACTTCGGTGTTGGCAAGCGCGTAAATGTCTGCGATAACTCTCCGCGCCCGCGATTCGATGAAGCGGCCAGAAACAGCTTCGCGGGCGGCATCCTCGTATTTGAGGGCGAGGCACAAAGCCTTGCGCTTGTCGGGTGTGCCGGTGGAGCGTTGCGTGCGACGGCCATCGGGCAGGGTGTAGCAGGCGAACCAGAACGGTGAGCGGTCTTTTTTGCGGAGTGATGCCATATTGTGCCTTTCGTATAATTCTAGTGGCAACAATAGTGGCAACATTCGCCTGTGTCAAGAGTGTCTTTGTGTGCCGAATTGCTTGGAAATAGTTAAATATGCAGTGCGGAGTCGTATCGGGGGTTCGAATCCCCCTCTCTCCGCCATATTTTACAGGGGAATTCTGACGGTGACTCACAAAGGGACTCACAAACTTCAGTCCCGTTAAGCCCCGAACTGGCACAAGTAGTCACCGCTTGGGAAAAACTTCCGGCCCCACTCAAGGCCGCAATCCTCGCCATCATCAAGACGGCGGAGTGATTTTTTCAACGAGCTTCCCACCATGAATTTCAACCTTACATGGCACATCAGCGCGGCGAAATCGAATTTAACGCGCTTGCAGGCCGGGGATTTGGGCGGACGGCATTCGGAAGATTGCCGCTTTGGAAAAACGTGCTGGCAACGCTGGCAACCGGCACGGCTGCGATTTGGGCGTGAGACTGACAAACTTAAAACGGAGAACCAACCATGAACTTAAATCCCGCTGAATTGCTCAATCCCATTTTCAACATGCTGGACAGCCTGATTGAAAACGACGGCGTTTATCTCTACCTGGTGTTTGTCTGGCTGGCACTGCTGGCCATCGGCTGGATATTCAGCGGCGGCTTGCGGAAACGGATGAAAGGAAACTCCGTCACGGTCGTTCCCGCAATCATTTTCACGATGCAACCGCCGATGCAATCCCCGCCGCCAATCATCGGCATCGAGGTTGACCAGACGTGGAACGGTGACGACGAAACAATGGACGAACCATGAACACATTTCATTCCCGGCAAACAGACCATGACCGACACGCTCGCAAAAATGAGAACACCTGCACGTTAAATTTCACGTCACAAATTGCACCATCAATTTGCATAGTCATACGCACGAAGCGTGTCAAACGTGATGCAGCAATTTTCAAGTCACGGTGCAGTCGCACGGTTTTGTGCTACCGCTTTGATAGGGTGGAAGCCTTACCCCTTGTCTCGACAAGGATTTTACGGCTCGCCAATAGCTCGCCGAAAATTGCGCGGAGTCCCGCGAGACGGTCGCGCGATGGGCGCGAAACATCCGGCAAGAAATCCGGCGAAATATCTCGCGTCATGTCCGCGCAACTTCCCGGCAATGGCCGGACAGTGGCGGCAGCAATGCCGCCGAACGTCTGTCAAGACAACTCGCAAGACGGCTCGCCTTGCGCCGGACTTGGCCGCGCAATGTTCGCGCCTGAAGCTTGCGAGACAACTCGCAACTTGGCCGCGCAACAGCCGCGAAACATCTCGCAAGATGACTCGTCAGAATCCCGCCGTCATGTTTTCAACCATCCCGTTCTAAAATTATGAACACCTCACCCACATCACCGACAACGCCCAATCTGGAATTGCTGCGCAAAGCAATTCGGGAATATCAACCCGATCCAAGTCGCATTCCATTCAACAATTTGAAGCCGTTCCATGATTCAATCGTAGAATTGCGCGGCAAAAATGCGTCCTACGCTGCCATTGCTGATTTGCTGATACAAAATGGAGTAAAGACCAGCCGGGCGCGTGTGGCCGAATACGGACGCATCGTCCTGGAAGGCGGCAAAAAACGCAAGCGGCGCAAACGGACGAGAACCACGCCAGCCGCAACTATCCCGGCCACGCCTCAAAGTGTGCCAGTCGTGGCCGCAAAACCCACGCCGGCCACGCCAGCGCCGACCACGGCTTCGGCGGGCAATGTCCCGCCGCTGCCAAAAGAAGATTCTCCATACCGTTCACGCGGACCGCACATCGCCAACGTGAAAATGATGACTCCAAGCGAACGGGAAGAATTCGAGGCCAGCCTGAAATCGAAACCGCCAGCGAGCTAACACAGCACGGAAAGACATCCGGCGATGTGCCAGCATCGCCACGCTGCCCGGCGCGGCAGCCAGAGCGCCTAATAAGCAGGCCAGCGACGACCGCCAGCCACACGCAGTCGCAAAGGTTCGGACGCCGCCCCGACAAGCCAGTAACGCCACCCTAGAAGCAAGTTTTTTTGGGTTAGCAGCACGGTTAGCAGCACGGTTGCACCGGCTTCGCAATAGGGTTGGCAACGGCGAGGCAACGCGGTTAGCAACAGGGTGGTAATCACGCGAGGCACCATCCGAAGCAACACGGTTGGCAACAGGGTGTCAACGGACGGTTAGCATCAGGCGAAGCATTTCGCGCAGCACTCGGCGAGATTTTGGCGAGCCGCAAAAACCTTGTTAAAATAAGGGGTAACGCGTGCCTTGACTAATTTCCATTTTTCGCCGCTCCCTTGCGTATGTCCTGGGTGTGACTTGGCTGGACGATTTCAGCGGCATGAACGGCTGATGTTGAACCGTGTTGAATGGTGTTTAATTGCGTTGAACTTTTTACGCAACAGTTGCGCAAATTTAGCGCAACATTTGCGGTTGCGGTCGTGGCCTCAAGCTGTGCTAAGGGAAGATGTCTGACGGATTTTGAGCCGGTTCCTTCCGGCGCAACTGCTATGTGCATGACTGCCGGCGGCAAAAGGCGACAACTAGCGGCAAATTACCAGCGACAAAAGGCGTCATATTGCGACAAGTTCGTTGCCGCTTTTTGTCGCTATTTGCTGCCCCGGTTTTGCCCCGGTGTCTCCGCAACGATTTCGTTAGGGGATGGTGTCTTCGACAAATTGCCCGCAGATAATGGCAAGACGAACGCGAGATATTTGCATTGAGCCGATGTTCGAGAATTTTTACATCAACTCTAATCAACGCATTCGCTGGTTGCCGTGTGCGCGAATCCAAAATTTGATTATATGTCGCCGGTCGTCGCGTCAATGTATTGCTCGCCTCATCCGGCTGCGCTCCACATTGCACCCGCCGCCCGGCTCCGGGAGTTTTGCTTTTAGGATTTGCGCACGACAGAATTTTCACGCCTGTTCAATCATTTGGAATTGAAGGCACATTTCTTAAACTTTTGACTTTCAGGCTCAAAAGACGCAGAATCAATATAGCCGTGAACACCGAGACAGACATTTTAATCAAGCGCGCCGCCGCCGAACTCAAAACTGCTGGCGCACGGGAGATTTATGTCTTCGGTTCTGCTGCACATGGGACGGGTGATGCCGCTTCCGATCTCGATTTGGCGGTTTCCGGCCTGCCGCCGTCGGTTTTCTATCGCATGGGCGCGCGGGTCAGTGATTTGATTGGCCGTTCGGTGGATTTGATTGACCTGGATCGCAGCACGCCGTTCACCCGCTACCTACGCACGGAGAATGAACTCGTCCGCGTGGGATAAATTCCGCAAGCAACAGGCCACGGAACGCGAACAATTGCAGCGTTTGCTGTCTGGCATTCACGGACTTCTCGCCAAATGCCGCACTGCGGCCCCGACTGAAATCGAACTGTCGGCGCTGGCAGCCTTGCTCCATTCATTTTACACCGGCGTGGAAAATATTTTCAAGCGCGTGGCAGTGGAGTTGGACGGCGCACCGGTGCGTGGCGATTCATGGCACCGTGAACTTTTGCTGCGGATGAAATCGCCGACGGCGCACCGCCCGGCGTTGCTGTCGGAAGAACTTCACGACTCGTTGAATGAATACCTGCGATTCCGTCATGTGTTCCGCAACGCCTATTCCTTTGACTTGGACTGGCAAAAAATGTCTCCGCTGGTGCTGCGATTGGAGGAAACATTTCAAAAGCTAGAAAAAGCGTTGAATGATTTTCTGAAATGATCGTATAGTCGTCTTGCATCGGCCGCGCCGGGCGAAGTAAATGCCGCCGCCAAAATCATTTTTGATAGACGATTGGGGCAAAGGGTGTTTGAATTTTTAAGCCACAGATGAAACATAGATGGAACACGGATTTTTCCAAGCCCGTCAGGGCTGGCATATTTGTAGCGCGCCAGACACAAACGGACAAAGCTCCGTCAGGAGCGACATCGTCGGGAATGGGGTCGGAATATGCCGCCCCGGACGGGGCTGGATTTTGTTTTGGTTTGTGCTACAAAGATGACGCGCCGATGGCGCTCTGCTGTCCCCGTTGGTTAACGGAGCGAATGACGTCGGTATTTTAATTGTGAGATAAAGATTAACCGCGATTTTAACGACAGACCATATTATGTCCACTGAAAGCCAACCTCCTCATATCACACCTGAAACACCTGAAACTCTTTCACTTTCTGACAGATTCAAAATCCTCAATGAAGAGATCACTCTTGAGCAAGGGTTTTATTGGACACGTTTTTCCGGCTTCGCAACATTACATGCGGGACTTTTTGTGCTCTCTACCTCGGACACGATCAAACATCCATTAATTTTTTCATCCGTAGCAATATTTCTGGGTATTATTTGGTTCTACGTCCAGAAAGCTAGCCACTGGTATGTAAACCGCCTTAAACCTGAATTTCGGAAGATTTATCCAAAGATTGGGTTCCGTTATCCTCAACATTGCATTTTTAGTTGCCCATATATGGATATAACATTTGTGGCGCTTTTAGTCCCAATAATTATCACATTTGTTTGGATAGCATTCTTTCTTTTTAGTCTTCCTTCGATTTTGTGGGCAGGGACGACGTGTAATTGCTGGTAATATGAAATCAAAACGCAATCTGATGCAGTTTTGCCTGCTGTGTGCGTTGGTGCTCGCGGGGTTTGCAGCGAAGGCGCAGCCGGTCATTACGCAGCAGCCGACGAATCAAGCGGTGGTTGTGGGCGGCACGGTGACGTTTAATGTCTCGGTTTCCGGCACCGGGCCATTCTACTACCAATGGTTATGCAATGGCTCTATTTTGCCTTCCGCCAACCCCATCATCACCACAGTGGCCGGAAATGGAACGAACAACTATTCAGGCGATGGCGGCGCGGCGACCAATGCTGAATTGGGGCGTCCTGCTGGTATTGCATTGGACAGCACTGGCAACCTGTTGATCGCAGATTATGACAACTTCTGCATCCGCAAGTTGTGGACAAACGGCATCATCACGACGGTGATACGTGGATTGTCTTATCCTTCCTGCGTGGCAGTGGACAGTTCTGGCAACCTGTTCATCGGGGATTTCGGCAACTCCCGCATCCTCAAGGTTGGGACGAATGGCATCATCACGACGGTGGCGGGCAATGGGACTGAAGGTTATTCGGGCGATGGTGGCGCAGCCACCAATGCGGAATTGTATTTTCCTTACAGTGTGGCAGTGGACAGTTCTGGCAACCTGTTCATCGCGGATGAAAGTAACCGCATCCGCAAGGTTGGGACGAATGGCGTCATCACCACAGTGGTCGGAAATGGAATAAATGGCTATTCAGGCGATGGCGGCGCGGCGACCAATGCTGAATTGTATGCTTCTGATGGTGTTTCGGTGGACAGTTCTGGCAACCTGTTAATTGCGGATACCGGAAATAATTGCATCCGCAAGGTGGGGACTAACGGCATCATCACGACGGTGGCAGGAGGATTGTTTTATCCTAAATGCGTGGCAGTGGACAGTTCTGGCAACCTGTTCATCGCGGATGATAGTAACCGCATCCTCAAGGTTGGGACGAATGGCATCATCACGACGGTGGCGGGCAATGGAACTGGCGGTTATTCGGGCGATGGTGGCGCAGCCACCAGTGCAGAATTGTATTCGCCTACCGGCGTGACGATAGACAGCGCGGGCAACATTTTAATTGCGGACAACGGCAATAATCGCATCCGCAAGGTGTGGAGCAATGTTTCGCCTGTTCCTGCCCTGACCTTGAGCAATGTTACATTGGGCGACAGCGGCAATTATTATCAAGTCATTATCACTGGAAGCGGTGGCAGCGTCACTAGCAGCGTGGTCACGCTCACAGTTGTGCTGTTGTCCATCACCCAGCCGCCACAATGCCAGACGGTCAGTTTTTCCAATAATGCCAGCTTTAGCGTCTCAACCATTGGCGCAACTCCCATGAGCTATCAATGGTATTTCAGCAATACCAACATGCAATCACCGGCCGGTGGTTATGCTCAAGTTTACAGACCATTTATCTATGGCGCGGTGGTCACCAATGGCGGTTCCGGCTACACCACTATTCCGCAAGTGCAATTCATCGGCGGCGGCGGCAGTGGAGCGGGCGGTTATGCCGAGGTCAGCAACGGCGTGGTCATGGACATTGTTGTGACCAATACCGGAAACGACTACACGGATGTTCCCACGTTGCAAATTGACCCGCCGAATGGATTGCTGATCGGTCAAACCAACGCCACGCTAAATCTAAAAGGCATTAACGCCAACAATGTCGGAAACTATTTTGTGGTTATTACAAATATCTACATCAGCGTCACCAGCAGTCCAGCTTCGCTGGTCATGGTGCCTGCCATCATCCAGCAACCGCAAGGCACGGCGGTTCAAGCCGGAGATGCGGCTGTCTTTTCAGTTGTGGCTGCCGACAGCGATCTCTTGAGCTATCAATGGTATTTCAACGGAAATCCCATAGGCGGGGCAACGGGAACGAATCTGGTGGTTTCGCCAGTTGGCGACGCGCAGGCGGGAAGCTATTTTGTGGTGGTGGCCAGCACCAGCGGCAGCGTCACCAGCAGCGTCGTGCAACTGACGGAGTTGCCATTCCTTGTGCAGCAGCCGCAAAACACCACGGTAGCGCCGGGCAGCCAGGCTAGTTTTTCGGTTGTAGTAGGCGGCACTCCGCCGCTGGGCTATCAATGGTATTTCAATTCAAACGCCATCAGCGGTCAGACCGCGACCAACTTGAGCCTTGTCAATGCGGGGGTGACAAACGTCGGGGCTTACTTCGTAATCGTGACGAATTATGGCGGTAGCGTCACCAGCAGCATCGCTACGCTGAGTCTTTTGCCGAACATCACGCAACAGCCGCAAAGCCAGTCAGTGACTCAATTCAACAACGCCACGTTTAGCGTTGCCGCCACTGCACAGACTTCTTTGGGTTATCAATGGTATTTCAGCAACAGCCCGTTATCTTGGCAGACAAACGCCTCGCTGAATTTGACTAACATTACCACCGGCAATGCGGGAAATTATTTTGTGGTGGTATCCGCCGCTTCCGGCAGCGTTACCAGCAGCGTCGCTACCTTGACCGTTCTGACTGCTCCCAGCATCGTGCAACAACCGCAAAGCTTGAACGTGGTGAAAGGCAGCAACGGCACGTTTATCGTCAGCGCCAGCGGAACGACTAATCTGGTTTATCAATGGTGGATGGTTTCTGGCACGCAGAGCAACGCCACCGCCGTGCCGGTGGTCATCAATGGCTTTGTGCTGGGGGCTAATGTGACAAGCGGCGGCGCGGGTTATTTGGCCGCGCCCAACGTGCAAATCCTCGGCGGCAGCGGCAGCGGCGCGGGCGGTTACGCCACAGTGAGCAATGAAATGGTGTCGGCAATCACCATGACCAATGCCGGTTCAGGCTACACCACTCCGCCCACCATCCAAATTGCCGCCCCATGCGCCATCAGCTTGCCAGGACAAACCAACGCCACGCTCATGTTGCTGTCAATTACGAATGGCAACGCGGCCAATTATTTTGTGGTGGTAACGAACAGCTTTGGCAGCGTCACCAGCGCCGTGGCCACGCTCACAGTTTTTCTGCCGCCGCAAAATTTCTTTGCCAACGCGGTGATCGGAAATCAGTTGACCTTGCAGTTTGCCGGCACGCCGAATTATCCCTATATTCTGCAATCAGCCACGAACCTGACGCCGCCAGTGAACTGGCAATCCGTCCTGACCAACCTTGCGGACACCAACGGGAATTGGAGCTTCACGGTCAGCAATCTGTCCGCGCCCAGCCTCTTCTATCGCGCTATGGGACAGTAAACTTCGCAAATCGTAGCATTTCACTTTTTAATCGCGCCGGCGCGAAACCCGAAAATGCTGCTATTGTTGCGCCGCCACTCTGTTAGCACCAAATCAAAGCTGAATCGCTCTTTGATTTTCCAGTTTTCGGCACGCTTTACGTCCGTGCTTTCAATCGTAATAGGCTTCCCATTCTTTTCAAAAGTCCCCCGCAGTGATGCGGCCAATGATCTGGCTTTGTTGAAGGCGGATGGGCGGTTTGCACCGCTGCCCATTGCCGCCAGTCGCGCGGTGACTCTGGGCGGCACGGTGGCGACGGTCGGTTTTCCCGACATCGGTCTGCAGGGGTTCGCGCCCAAGCTGGCCAAGGGGGAAATCGCGTCGCTGTCCGGCGCGGCGGATGACCCGCGCTATTTTCAAATCAGCGTGCCGTTGCATCTTGCCGGTGTTCCGGCAAAATCTCACAAAATATCTTCCGTTTTTCGGTTGACAACTGTATCCATAATGCTACGATAGGGAATATGCCGTTTATTCAGTTTCCTTTCATCGAAGTGCCGAAAGAATTGCGCGCGCTGGTTGGCGAGCCGACGCCCGGCACTCGTGCCTACCGCCGGGAGGGAACTTTCAAGGAATGCGGCGAGTGGCTGGAAAAACTCGGTGAATTTTACAAAGGAGACGTGGGGCTTTCAACCAGCAGCGTCGTCCTGTTCGTTCCCGTCTCTCGCGCCAGCGTCTATAAACGCATCAAGGAAGGCAAATTGACGGCCTTTTTCTTTTACGTCACCCACGAGGAAACCCGATTGTTCGGCGCAAAGCGCAGAGCCAAGGAACGTCCATTCATTGTCGTGTCGGTCAGTGAATGCAAAGCCTGGGCAGAGGAAATCAAGCGCCGGGTCGGTTTTGTGGACGACCCGGATGAGAGTCTATTTAAGGAAAGTGAACGTCTGTTGCAAGCGGGCGGCGGGGATGAGCCAACGGAGCAAGAAGCCAAGGAAGCCAGAGAATTTACCGAACACGATCCGAAGGAAAAAGGCAACCGGAAGGTGAAATATCAAAAGGAACGAAGCACCATTTACGAGGACTACAAACAGCAGGATATGCTTTATCTGCTGACCGAATTGAAGGCGGCAATGGCCTCCCCTGAAAAGGCCGCTGCTTTGCGGAGACGGCTGCGAAAGGGAGTGGAATGGGACAAGGAAAACAAGACTTGGAAATTGAAGGAGGAGAAATGATGTTTTATGCCAGTCGAGCATTCATTTAATGACCGTTTGATCCGGTTCCCGGAATTGGAGAAGATTTTCGGCGTGTGCAAGCGGACAGTGAGACGGAGGGCAGAGAGTGGCGAGTTGCCCCCGTTGCGGCGGATTGGTCGCGCCGTGGGAATGTTGGAAAGCCAGGTCAAAGCGTATTTTCAAAGATTGAGTCAACCAAGTTAATCGAAAGGAGAAATATGATTGCTTACATTTATCGGCCTAAACGTCAGCGCAATGGCAAACAGGTTTTCAATCGGATTTGGCGGGCGCGGCTCAAACTAAATGGTGACGCCAAGGCGCGGGACATTTCGCTGAACTGCGCGGACAAACAAACCGCCGAACAAAAACTTCGGGACAGCATCCGCGATTATGAAAGGACGGCGGTGGGTTTGATGGCACCAGCAGCGCAGCGCGAGACGTTTGAAAATCCAATGGAACGGCTGGTGGACGGCTATGTTGCCGATTTGAAGGCGTTGGGACGTTCCACCGATCACGTCCGGCATGTGGACACGCGGCTGCGGCGGCTCATGCGGGAATGCAAATGGCAAAATCTTCGTGAAGCCACGGCGGATTCATTCCTGCGCTGGCGCACTGAACAAAAAAAATCCCCCAAAACGATCAATGAATATCAGGCGGCGTTGTCGGCGTTGTTTTCCTGGCTCCGCAAACAAAACCGTGTCGCGGGCAATCCATTTGAACTCGTCAGCAAGGTGGATGTGCGCGGCAAAGAAAGTTTCCATCGCCGAGCATTGAATGACGATGAAGCCCGGCGATTGTTGGCAGGACAGCGCAAATCACTTTATCTGCTCGCGCTGCACACCGGATTGCGTCGCGGTGAAATCAATGCGTTGCGTTGGGGTGATTTGCATCTGGACGTGGCCAATCCGTTTTATGCCGTTCCAGTGGCAAAGAGCAAGAGCCGCAAAGAACAACCGCGTCCGCTGCATCCTGAACTGGTGAGGGAATTGCAGACGATGAAATCTGCCGAGAAAGCGACATCGGAAACCTTGGTATTTCCCGAACGGGTTCCGGCGATGAAAGTGATCCGCGAGGATTTCAAGACCGCAGGCATTTCGCTGGTGGACGAACGCGGGCATCGGGTGGACTTCCATGCGCTGCGAATGACCTACATCACGCGCCTGCAACGGGCGGGTGTTTCACCGCGTGAAGCGATGGAACTGGCGCGGCACAGCGATATGCGCCTGACGATGAAAACCTACACGGACGCGGCACAACTGCCTCTGGCGGCAACCGTCCGGGGACTGCCCTCGTTTGATGACTCACACATAGACTCACAAACTTTAGTCGCAGGCGGTCAATCCGTGTCACCGTCGGTCATTGGCTTGAAGGCCATTAAAGTAGGAAAAACCGTTGGAAACATTGATGAAAGTCGCAACTTGACACCAGTTGTCGCACTCTGTCACTCTGAACAGCCAAGCGGTGATTTGGGGTTCGAATCCCCCTCTCTCCGCCATTTTCACTTTCGTGACTGAAAGTGACAATGGATGACGCGCTGTGATTTGCGTCAATGTTTCCAATGGTTTTACCTACCGTGATGGCCTTCAACCCGATGACCGATGGTGACACGGCAGGACGGTCGGCGACTAAAGTTTGTGAGTCTATTTGTGAGTCGCCAATCGAAGGCAATCCGCGAACGGTTGCCGCCAAAGGCAACTGCGCCACGTCCGTATAGGTTTTCATCGTCAGCCGCATGTCACTGTGCCGCGCCAGTTCCATCGCTTCACGCGGCGAAACGCCAGCGCGTTGCAGGCGGGTTATGTAGGTCGTCCGCAGCGCATGGAAGTCCACCACATGGCCACGCTCATCCTTCAACGGAATTTCTGCCTTCTTGAAATCCTTGCGAATTTCTTTCATCGTCGGAACACCATCGGGAAACACCAAATCTTCCGGCTTGAGTTTTCCGGCGGCTTTCAGCTTTTGCAGTTCCACCACCAGTTCAGGATGCAACGGGCGGGGTTGCTCCTTACGATTCTTGACGAAGGCAGCGGGCAGCATCCAATACGGATTGGCCGTATCCAAATGAAAATCGCCGCCATGCAAGGCGTTGATTTCACCCCGCCGCAAACCCGTATGCATGGCCAGCAGATAAAGCAGTTTGCGCGGTGTTGCCAGCAATCGCTTGGCTTCATCATCATTCAAAGCCCGCCGCTGGCTGCGCTGCTTGCCGCGCGTATCCACTTTGCTGATGATTTCAAACGGATTGGCCGCAACACGGTTTTGTTTGCGGAGCCAGGTGAACAAGGCCGACAAGACGGCGTGATACTCATTGATGGTTTTGGGCGCTTGTGTTTGTTCGGCGCGCCAGCGCAGGAACGCATCCGGTGTGGCATTGCGCAGGCTCTGCCAGTGGCATTCCCGCATCAGCCGCCGCAAACGCTTGTCCACATGGCGGACATGATCTACGGAACGTCCTAGCGCCTTCAAATCGGCCACATAGCCGTCCACCAGCTTTTCCATCGGGTTTTCAAACGTCTCGCGTTGTGCCGCCGGGGCCAACAAACCTACGGACACCCGTTCATGGTCGCGGGTGATGTCCCGTAATTTTTGTTCGGCCACTTGCTTGTCGGAAACGCCAAGGGAAATGTCCCGCGCCTTAACGTCGCCGTTCAATTTCAGCCGCGCCCGCCAAATTCGGCTGGAAATCAATTTGCCATTGCGCTGGCGTTTAGGCCGGTAAATGTAAGCAATCATGTTTCTCCTTTCGATTAACTTGGTTGACTCAATCGTTGAAAATACGATTTGACCTGGCTTTCGAGCATTCCCACCGCACGGCCAATCCGCCGCAACGGTGGCAACTCGCCATTCTCTGCCTTCCGTCTCACCGTCCGCTTGCACACGCCGAAAATCCGCTCCAATTCCGGCAGCCGTATCAAGCGATCATTGAATTTATCCTCCGTTTGCATTTCACGTCACTCCTTCCACTTCCAGGTCTTCTCCTTTTTGTCCCACTCCATGCCCTTTTCCAACCGCTTTCGGTAGATCTCGGCCTTCTTGCCGGACGCCATCGCGGCCATTGCTTCCGCTAGCAGCAAAAACATATCCTGTTGCCGGTTCTCTGTATTGAGAGCTTCCTCATACCTTACTTTCCGGTTGCCCTTGTCCTTGGGGTCTGCGTCCACAAATTCTTCCGCTTCCTCGGCTTCCTTGCGGGTTTTGGGTTCATCCGCTGCTGCTACCGGCTTCAGTCGTTTTCTCTGTTCCATGAGGGTCTCGCCCGGCTCATCCACATAACCCGCCCGGCGTTTCATCTCCGCCGCCCACGCTTTGCATTCGCTCACTGACAGCACAATGTAGGGGCGCAGTTTGACTTTGCGCCGGGTGCCAAAGAACGTGTTTTCGACTCTGGTGATGTAAAAGAAGAACGCGGTCAGTTTGCCGTCCTTGATGCGTTTGTGGACGCCCGCTCGCAAAACGGGCACGAACATGGAAACGCCAGCGGGTGAAATTCCCACGTCTCCTTTGTAATGTTCGCCGAGGGCTTCCAGCCACTGGCCACATTCCTCGTGAGTGCCCTCCCGCCGGTAGGCCCGCGTGCCGGGCGTTGGCTCGCCAACAATCTTGCGCAAATCTTTCGGCACCTCGATGAACGGAAACTGAATAAACATCGTAATTGATATGGTATTACAATGAATACAATTGTCAACCACATATTTCGCTGTGTTTTCGGCGGTTGTGATTCAAAGGAATTTCAGCATGGGATATGTGAATTTGCCATTGTGTAAAAGCCAACAGGGCTATTGATCACAGCAGGGTGGAAGTGAGCATCCAGAAACTTGCGGACTGCATTTGCATGAAAATAAAAGATGATGGCAAATCCTTTCAAGCGCAACGTGTGTTGCCAACTGGGGGAAGCAAACGCCTGAGACTGTTTGACATGAGGGAATGGTTGGAGATGGTCGGTGGCCGTTTTGATGTCGAGTCCGCCCCGGGCAATGGCACCACCGTCACTGCGCAAATTCCGCTCGACAAGACCATGCGAGGAATGGATTGTTGATGTGGTTCGCTGGAACCAAACTTGAATGTCTAAGAAACGAATCACTGTTCTGCTGGCCGAAGACCACATGGTCGTGCGCGAGGGCTTTCGCAAGATGCTGGAGTTGGAAGACGACTTCGAAGTGGTCGGCGAAGCGGAAGACGGCCGCCAGGCGGTCGCCCTGGTCAAAAAACTTCGTCCCGCAGTGGTCGTCATGGACATCGCGATGCCGCTGCTCAATGGTTTTGAAGCCACCCGTAAGATTCTCAAAGCCGTCCCCGGCACCAGAATACTCATTCTCACGGCGCACAATGATGACGCGTATGTCAAAAACGCAACGGAGTCCGGCGCCGTGGGATTTCTGCTCAAACAAGCCTCCGCCCACGATGTGTGCCGGGGGATTCGGGAAGTCAACAAGGGGCATACTTTTTTCGGCCCGTTCATTGCGAAGCTTCTTCCCGAACGTGAGCGAAAGTCGTTGGATCGAGCCGGACGGCCGAAGTCGCGCAAGGCTGGCCTGACTTCGCGCGAGATGGAAGTGTTCCAATTGATTGCCGAAGGCAAAGCCAACAAACAAATCGCGGCGGAACTCAGCATCGGCATGAAGACCATCGAAAGACATCGCGAGCATCTCATGGAGAAGCTCAAAATCCACGGTATCGCCGGACTCACCCGCCACGCGATCGAAGCCGGTATCATTGAAAGCAGTGTCCAGCGAACCATGGTTTAGCAACGGAAACTTTTGGGGTTCTCCGCTTCGCTCCGATTTGTCCCTATGCGTCAGGTTTCACTCGCCATCCTTCCGGCCTGCCGTGTCGGGGCTGGATTCATCAAGTCTGGCATGGGGAAAACACCTTATGGCATCCGCGCGCTTCTTCGCCTATCATATCATGGTGTCGTTATGCATCCTTTAGAAGCTACAAGTTATCTGGTGCCCGTTGGATTCAGGCTGGTCATCCAAGCCGCCGTCTTGGTGGTTGCGGTGATCGCTGCCCGCCGATACAAACTGAAAGGCTTGTGGATTTTGGTGGCGGCAGTTTTTTTGGCCGTTTTCCAAGACGTCTTGGGCTTGGTGTCTTCCTCGTTGATTAGCGCCGGGCACGAAAACGCCATGACCTATTCGGCATGGTTCCAATATGTTCCTTGGGTGACCATGATCCTCGCTCTCTGCGGCTGGTGTGTCCTGGCTTTCAGCCGCAAGCAAGGGACGAAGCCGGATGCCAGCCAATAACAAGCCCGCCAACGATTTTCCTTCTTCAGTGGAATAATGACTCGGTGACGGGCCAAGTATTTGCCGGACAGAAATTGGGTGTGCGAAACCGGTTTGGAAAACGTCAGGCGGCTGGTGCCTCGGCGGATTCCCAATTACGATCTGGAGAAGTGCCACAAGGCGGACCCGCTGTTTCAAACCGTGCCGCTCGTCACGCTCTTCTCCAGCTTAAAATCCCTCACCTTCCGGCTCTGGGATGAGGAGCGGCACCGGCTGGCTGGTTTCAGCCATCTTTGAAATGTCCGGGAAACACCCCATAGCGTCCGTATAGCTACCTGGATTATTTTCACATTTATGAACGCACCACCGACTGACTGTATCGACACGAAAGAAACCATCTACAGAGGCAATTGAAATAAAACAAAACATAAAAAGACAATATATGAAAACTATGAAAACATTAAAGTTGAAGGAATGGGCTAAACGTGCGGCGATTGGCAGATGGTCTGCCAGCCTGCTGATTGCGGCGGGAATTCAAACTCTGGTTCTGCCCTCGTTACAAGCGGCGACCACGGAAAAGGAAATTACCGACAGCGGCATCACAACCGCCGTTGAAGGTGGATTAAAACTCGATAAAGGCGTCTTCCCGAACGATGTGGATGTCAGCACCAGTCAGGGGATCGTCACGCTTTCTGGATCGGTGAACAACCTCCTCGCCAAAGAGCGGGCGGTCATGGCCGCCAAGAGTATCCGGGGCGTGCGCGAGGTGATTGACAAGATTACCGTGACGCCCGTGTCCCGCTCCGACGAAGACATCCGCAAGGACATCCAGACGGCGCTACAGCAAGATCCCGCGACGGAATCCTATCAGACGACCGTTTCCGTCCAGGGCGCGGTCGCCACGTTGACCGGCAGCGTTGGTACCTATGCGGAAAAACAACTCGCCACCCGGATTGCCAATGGAGTTAAGGGAGTCAAGGAGGTCCGCAATGACGTCACAATTAACTATATGGCGAAGCGCACGGATTCGGAAATTGCCGCCGATGTCAAAGCCCGTCTCCAATGGGACATCTGGATCAACGGCGGCCTGATCAGCCCCGTGGTGAAAGGTGGCAAAGTGACGCTCACCGGAACGATCGGAAGCGTGATCAGCAAATCGCGAGCCTTCGATGATGCCTGGGTGAACGGGGTGACGTCCGTGGACGATAGCGGCTTGAAAATCGAGTCACTGGCACACAATGACGCGCAACAAAAATCCAAAACCGCCATCAGTTCTGACAGCGAAATCAAACAGGCAGTCCAGGCGGCCCTTCGTTTTGACGCACGCGTTTCGGCTTTTTCTCCCGACGTAACCGTTGAAGACGGAGTGGTCATTCTTGGCGGCTCCGTGGGCAATTTAAAGGCGAAAACTGCCGCCGCACAGGATGCAAAAAACGTGGTGGGAGTATCGCTGGTTGAAAACCATCTGAAGGTGAGGCCAACGGGAGGATCCGCTGATGCGGCGGCGATGGAGAAACAATTGAAAGCGGCCTTGCTCTGGGACCCATTTCTGGACAGCTCCACAATAGATGTGGCTGTCATCAATCGCGTCGCGTATCTCTCCGGGGCGGTGGATTCAAGTTTTCAAAAGGCCGAAGCGCAGGATGTTGCTTCGCGGATCAAAGGTGTGGTGCAGGTCCGCAACCATCTGAAGGTTGAACCGGAGTATTATTCAATCTACGACTCCGACTACGATTATTATAACGGCTATTACTATCCCGACTACGACTATGGTTATTACGATGACTATGGTTATTACGGCTCGCCTGATTACAACCAGTCGCCTTACTACATTTCCGAGATGTCTGGACCGCAACCCTATTTGAGCGACGAACAGATCAAAAAGAACATCGAGAATCGGTTCTTCTGGAGTCCCTTCGTGGACAGCGATGACATCAAAGTAACCGTTGACGGAGCGGTGGCCACTTTGACCGGCACCGTCGGGACTTGGGTCGGTTGGGGTGAAGCTGACAAAGACGCCCGTAAGGGTGGCGCGACCGCAGTATTAAACCGGGTCACGGTCAACAAAGGCCATTGGTGGTGACAGCGGCAGGAACCGGGGGGGCAACAAATGAACAATGAAGCGAAAGGAAGAACATGAACAAGAACAATTCCATCGTGGCGATCTATCCATCGCACACGGCTGCCGAAGCGGCGATCAAAGAACTACAGCAATCCGGTTTCGATATGAAGAAACTCTCGATTATCGGACGCGACGAACACACGGATGAACACGTGGTCGGCTACTACAATGCCGGGGACCGCATGAAATACTGGGGAAAACTGGGGGCCTTCTGGGGTGGGTTTTGGGGCTTGTTGTTCGGTTCCGGGTTCTTTTTGATTCCCGGCATCGGGCCGTTGCTTGTGGCAGGGCCGCTCGTCAGTTGGATCGTCGGGGCGCTGGAAGGCGCGGTCGTGGTGGGCGGTCTGAGCGCGATTGGGGCTGGCTTGTACAGCTTGGGCATTCCCAAGGACAGCATATTGCGATACGAGACGGCGCTCAAGACCGGCAAGTATGTCCTGATTGTCCATGGCTCCATGGATGAGACAACGCGGGCCAAGGAAATCCTTGACCGCACCAAGCCGGAGACATTGGAGCACCATCAGTGAACGCATCAGCGATGAGCCGCTGATAAAACCGGAGATGAAACGTATGAATGCGACTGCAATACGAGACGAAAATGTTTTCGACGCGACAATGAATGCGGTGATCATTTACGACGAATTTGATTACGCGGCGAATGCGAAAGCGATGCTGGAGCGTGCGGCGCATCGGACGGACGAAACCGCGCATTGGGGTGTCAGGCTGTGGCGCGTGGACGTGCTGAAACTGCCGCCAGTGGCCGAAGTGGCGCTGGCGGAAGCGGTGGAAGCGCACCTGATCATGCTCGCCATGCGCCAGGTTCAGTCCCTTCTGCCCTGGCTGATGGACTGGCTGGAGCGTTGGGCCACGCGCCGGCAGATCCAGGAGGCCGCCTTGGCCGTATGGGGTGGTGGAAGCGCCGACACACGCTTGGCGCGAGCCACACCCGAGTTGTCGCAATTTGCCGGGCATCATGGCTTGAGTCTCATATTTGACGACAATGCGATGGCAGAGGACCAATCCTCGATGGATGCGAGCGACCTGCACAAACGCGAGGTTTCTTTGACCCCAACGTTTCAGCACATCTTGGAGGAGCCAATGCGCGACTACTAACACAAACAACAAGAAGAGCTATGAAAACACACCTGACTTTGAAATCGTTCAACGAATTGCCTGTTGAAAAACTGTTGCTGCCAAACCCGTGTCCGCCTCGCGCAAACATCGGAGAGGATTTAAGCCGGACTGTCGCTTCACCCCGCCGCTCGCTGCCTGTGGCAGGGAACGGCGAGGAAAAGTCCGAACCCGTCCACGTCCGACAACAGGCAGTTCCCAGTTCCTACTCCTGGGTTCATGGGGGATTGAACGAGTGAACCAAGGCTGGCACGTTCGCGAACCGGCGGAAACCATTTCCGCATGAAAAGAATAATGAACAAACGCAAATAGAAAGGAAAAACACATGGCAAAAAGAACGAATTCAAAAAACATCAGCGGTGACAGGAGACAAACCTTCGCATTCACCGCCCCTGACGCGTTAAGCGTATTGCTGGCAGGCGACTTCACACAATGGCAGGCGCAAGCCATTCCCATGACGAAGGACACCGAAGGGGTTTGGAAGACCACTGTGGCCCTGCCGCCCGGCACCCACCACTACCGGTTCATCGTGGACGGCGAGTGGCGGGACGATCCGGAGTGCACGCTACGCGTAGCCAATCCTTACGGCACTCAAGACACCGTCAGGCAGATTGCTTGATGTTGAACGACAGACCCTCGGGGTGAGCCGGCAAGGGCAATGGAAAAATCCGCGGCGCACCCAGGTTGAAGGCATCATGATCCAAGACACCCATTCCGGCAGCATCCTCTTCCTCGGCAGAAGGATTGATCCGACCCGATCCTGACCAAATCCCTGTCGCATATGCCAAAGAAATCCTCAACCGTACCCAACCGGAGACCTGAGCGCAGCATCAAGAAACGCATCAGTGATGAGCCGCCTGCGGAATTGAGGAGAACGCTACAAAGCATTGGCATCGCCGCCGACCACGGCGGTTACGAGTTGAAGGAATATCTGGCCGGGAAATTGCGCGCAGCCGGTCACGAAGTAATTGATTTCGGCGATGGCCGTCCGAAACAGGAAGATGACTACCCGGATTTTATCGTGCCACTGGCCAGGGCGGTTGCCGACAGAAAGGTGGAACGCGGCGTGGGCATCTGCGGCAGCGGGGTTGGCGCATCGGTCTGCGCGAACAAAGTGGCGGGGGTTCGGGCCTGCTTAATTCACGAAAACTTTTCGGCGCATCAGGGCGTCGAGGACGACGATTTGAATCTGATTTGTTTTGGCGGCCTCGTGGTCGGTCACGCCCTTGCCTGGGAATTGGTGCAGACATTTCTCGCTGCGCGATTCAAAGACGCAGAACGCTTTCGTCGCCGGTTGGCGAAAGTGGCGGAACTCGAAAGCAAAACAGCAAAGGAAACACCATGGAAATAAGTCCCCTGGCAGGAAAACCGGCACCACTTGCAATACTCGTCAACGTGCCGCTGCTCATCACGGCCTACTATACCGGGGTGCCTGATCCGGCAGTGTCAGCGCAACGCGTGGCGTTTGGCACCTCCGGCCATCGCGGCTCATCATTCAAACTGGCCTTCAACGAATGGCACATCCTTGCGATCACCCAGGCGATTTGCCTTTATCGCACTTCGAAAAATATCGGCGGCCCGCTGTTTCTTGGCCTGGATACACATGCGCTTTCCGTTCCGGCCTGCGCCACCGCGCTGGAGGTGCTGGCGGCCAATGGCGTCGAGGTGATGCTTGCCGAAGGGGATGAATACACGCCGACCCCGGTAATCTCCCATGCCATTCTGACTTACAATCGCGGTCGCAAAGACGGGCTGGCCGATGGTATCGTCATTACGCCTTCGCATAATCCGCCGCATGACGGTGGCTTCAAATATAACCCGCCGAATGGCGGGCCGGCGGACACCGTCGTCACCGGTTGGATTGAGGCCAAAGCCAATGAATTGCTTGCAGCCCGGCTGGTCGGAGTGAAACGAATTCCGCACGAGCAGGCGTTGCGTGCCGCGACGACACACCGGCACGACTACCTTACTGCCTACGTCAATGATCTCGGCAATGTGATTGATCTGGACGTCATTCGCAGTGAGAAAATTCATCTGGGCGTTGATCCATTGGGCGGCGCCGGCGTCCATTACTGGGCACGAATTGCGGAGCAACACAAGTTAAACCTAACGGTGGTGGACGAAACGGTTGACCCGACTTTTCGCTTCATGACGGTGGATTGGGATGGCCAGATTCGCATGGATCCGTCTTCGAATTATGCAATGCAGCGGCTGATTGGCATGAAGGATCACTTTAATCTCTCATTCGCCTGCGACACCGACCACGACCGGCATGGAATTGTGACCAAAAGCGACGGATTGCTGCCGCCTAATCACGACCTCTGCGCGGCGATTTTTTATCTTTTCCAGAACCGGCCGAAGTGGTCCCCCTCAGCGGCGGTGGGAAAAACAATTGTGAGCAGCAAGATGATTGACCGGATCACCGCCAAACTGGGTCGGAAGCTCTTTGAGGTGCCAGTGGGTTTCAAATGGTTCGTGGATGGTTTGCTGGATGGCTCGTTGGGATTTGCTGGTGAAGAAAGCGCCGGCTCCGTTTTCCTGCGTCTGGATGGCACCGTCTGGACGACGGACAAAGATGGCATCGTCCCCTGTTTGCTCGCCGCCGAGATGACCGCGCGGACAGGCCACGATCCCGCTGCCATCTATCGCGAATACAGGCACGATTTCGGCGAGCCTGAATACGAGCGCATTCAGGCACCCGCGACGCCGGAACAAAAAGCGCGATTGGCGAAACTTTCACCGCAACAGGTCAAGCAGACCGAACTGGCGGGCGAAAAAATCCAGACCATGCTTACCCAAGCGCCGGGGAACGGCGCTCCCATTGGTGGGTTGAAGGTGGTGACCGAGCATGGCTGGTTTGCGGCTCGTCCGTCCGGCACCGAAGACATCTATAAAATTTATGCCGAGAGCTTTCAAGGAATAGATCATCTGCATCGCATCCAGAGGGAAGCGCAAACCATCGTGAACGATGCGATTGCTCCAGTGACTCCGCCCACAACCAATCCCAAGGATAAATGATGAAAGGAGTTGATCTCATGAAATCGAATTGCACGCCTTTCGTAAGGGCAATCGTAGTCGTCGTCCTGGGATTTTGTCTGGCGTCCTGTGCAAACAATTCATCAACTGTGCCAGAGGCGGAATATTCGACGAAAATTGTCGGGCGCTGGCAAGGCACGGTTGGCGATTTGAAAGAGACGATGTCAATTGACGGCGATGGCACTTTCATCTGCCAAATCCGTCCGACGGGTTTCCTTGCCAATACTCTTTCGCAAAGTTTGCCGGGAAAAATTAGCGGAACCTGGAATATCACCGGCGCAATTATGACTCTGAGAATCACTGGTGCGAAAAACGAGCATTTGGGGAATCGGATTACTTCCAGCACGATTGAGTCGTTCAAGGCTGACGAACTGATATTGAAATCTGATCGTGGTGAGGTTTCGTCCTTTCATCGAGTGATCAGTCTTTGACCCAAGAATTATCGGGAATCAAAAAATAGTAATTGTATGAGCAAACAAACACCGGCCACCAAACTGAACTCTGGTCCTTTAACTGCGAATGTCGAAGGCTTCGATTCCTTGGCGGAGCTGGCCTTGGATCTGCGCTGGTCATGGAATCACGCCACCGATGATGTGTGGCGGCAGCTTGATCCCGCGCTGTGGGACTTCACCCAAAACCCCTGGGTAGTCCTGCAGACGGTCTCGAAGGATAAACTCAAAAGAGTGCTGGCTGATCCGGCCTTCCGCAAGAAAGTGGATGGCCTGCTGCAAGTCAAGCGCGAGACGGCGAACACGCCTGCGTGGTTTCAGAAAAATCATCCGCAGTCGCCCTTGAAGTGCGTCGCCTATTTCAGCATGGAATACATGTTGAGCGAAGCGCTGCCGATTTATTCCGGCGGATTGGGCAATGTGGCCGGCGACCAGCTCAAAGCCGCCAGCGATCTTGGTGTGCCGGTGGTTGGCGTTGGGTTGCTCTACCAGCAAGGCTATTTTCGCCAGGTGATTGACAAGGACGGAGCGCAACAAGCCCTTTATCCGTATAACGACCCCGGACAGTTACCAATCACACCGTTGCGCCAGGCGAATGGCGAGTGGTTGCGTTTGGAGATCACCTTGCCCGGTTACTCGGTCTGGTTGCGCGCGTGGGAAGTGCAAGTGGGTCGTGTGAAACTTTACCTTCTGGACAGCAATGACGCGGCGAACTTTCCCGCTCATCGCGGAATCACCAGCGAATTATACGGCGGCGGACCGGAGTTGCGTCTCGTGCAGGAAATGTTGCTGGGCATCGGCGGCTGGCGGTTGCTCGCGGCCCTCGGCATCAAGCCGGATGTCTGTCATTTGAATGAAGGTCATGCGGCCTTTGCAGTGTTGGAGCACGCGCGCAGTTTCATGCAAGAGAACGCGCAGCCTTTTGACGTGGCATTGGCCGCGACGCGGGCGGGCAATCTATTCACCACTCACACGGCAGTGGCTGCGGGCTTTGATCGTTTCACTCCGCCGCTCATCGAACAATACCTCGGAGGCTATGCGGAGAAGAAACTCGGCATTTCGCTCCGCGATTTGCTGGCCTTGGGCCGCCAGAATCCGAACGACGCGACGGAAAGTTTCAACATGGCTTATCTGGCCATCCGTGGCAGCGGATCGGTGAATGGCGTGAGTCGCTTGCATGGAAAAGTCAGCCGGCATCTTTTCGAGTCGCTATTTCCGCATTGGCCGGAGGATGAAGTGCCTGTCGGCCATGTGACCAACGGAGTTCACATGCCAACTTGGGATTCGGCGGCAGCCGACGAACTTTGGACGAAGGCTTGTGGCAAAGACCGCTGGCTGGGAAAGTCGGAATCTTTGGAACAGGACATTCGCCGCGTTTCCGACGACACTCTTTGGAAATTTCGCCTCGCTACTAGCAAATCACTGGTGGAATACGCCCGCGACCGCCTGGTCCGGCACTATGCCGCCGCCGCCGCGTCGTCCGAGACGGTTGAAGAGGCAAAACATTTATTTGATCCCAACGCATTGACGCTGGGCTTTGCGCGGCGCTTTGCGACCTACAAAAGACCGAACTTGTTGCTGCACGACCCGGAACGACTGCTGCGACTGTTATCCAATCCGCAGCGCCCGGTGCAACTCATGATTGCAGGCAAGGCTCATCCGGCGGACTTGGCGGGACAGGCCTTGATCCAGAAATGGATACAATTCATCCGCCGGCCCGATGTCCGGCCTCACGCGATTTTCTTGAGCGACTATGACATGCACTTGACCAGTCGTTTGGTGCAGGGCGTGGATGTCTGGCTCAACACGCCTCGGCGACCGTGGGAGGCGTGCGGCACGAGCGGCATGAAGGTGCTCGTCAACGGCGGCATCAATCTTTCGGAATTGGACGGTTGGTGGGCCGAAGCCTTTGTCCCCGATTTGGGCTGGGCGTTGGGCGACGGTCAGGAGCATGGCAACGATTCGGCGTGGGATGCAGCCGAAGCTGAGGCGCTCTACGAACGACTCGAACGCGAGGTAATTCCCGAATTTTATACCCGCAACGAAAAGGGCATTCCCACCGCCTGGGTCAAACGGATGCGCGAAAGCATGGCGCGCTTGACTCCGCAATTCTCCGCCAACCGCGCCGTGTGCGAATACACCGAGCATCATTATCTCCCGGCGGCAATTGCCTGCCAATCGCGCATTGCCAACAAAGGCGCATTCGGCAAGCAAATGGTGGATTGGCGTCACAGTTTGGATCAGAAATGGGCCGCGCTGCACTTCGGCGCTGTGAAGGTGGAAACACGCGACGGGAAACACATCATTGAAGTTCAAGTCGGTCTGCATGGCCTCGACCCCAAGGCAGTGCGGGTGGAGCTTTATGCCGATGGAATCAAAGACAGCCCTCCGGTGCGGCAGGAAATGACCTGTCTTCACCCACTAGCGGACGAATCAGGCGGCTACGCTTTCAGCGCAACCGTGCCTGCGACCCGACCGCCGACGGATTACACAGCGCGAATGATGCCGCGCTATGACGGAGTAGCAATTCCCTTGGAAGACCCGCGAATTTTATGGCAACGATGACAAAAACGCCGCAACTCAATTTGCCCGATTATATTTCGAAGATTTCCGAGCACGCTGACGTTCGGGCTGGCTCTCCCATGCCGTTGGGCGCGCACGAAAGAGACGACGGAGTTAACTTCGCCATTTTCAGCCGATACGCCAGCCGCGTTCGACTGGAATTCTTCGACCATCCCGAAGACGCCGCGCCCGCGCGGGTCATTGATCTGGATTCAGCGCGCAACCGCACTGGCGACGTCTGGCACATCTGGGTAAAAGGAATCACTTCCGGCCAATTCTATGCCTACCGGGTGGACGGCCCTTACGAGCCAAATAAAGGACATCGTTTCAATTTCAAAAAGCTGCTTCTTGATCCTTTCGCCACCGCGATTTCGCACCCGCCACCGTGGGACTTCGCGTCCGCGCTGGGATACGACCCGTCGTCGCCGGGGAAAGATTTGACTCCCTCGAAATTGGACAATGCCGGGACGATGCCGAAATGTGTTTTTGTCAACGACCCCTTCAATTGGGCGGCCGATCAGCCGCCCCGGCATCCGTGGTCGAAGACGGTCATTTATGAAACGCATGTGCGCGGCCATACCATTCATCCGAAGTCAGGCGTGAACCATCCGGGAACCTACCGGGGACTGATGGAAAAGATTCCCTATCTCAAAACTCTGGGCGTTACTGCGGTGGAACTGATGCCCGTGCAGGAGTTCAATGAAAATTCGGTCACGCGCAAGAATCCGCAGACCAAGGAACGGCTCAAGAATTACTGGGGCTATGATTCCGTGGCCTACTTTGCGCCCAAAGCTTCCTACAGCAGTTCAGGAGGTTTGGGCCAGCAGAAACTGGAGTTCAAGGAAATGGTGCAGGCATTCCACAAGGCCGGTATCGAAGTGATTCTGGACGTGGTGTTCAATCACACGGCGGAGGGAAATGAACTTGGGCCGACGCTCTGTTTTCGCGGGATGGATAATGCGATTTTTTACTCGCTGGCGGATGACAAGCGCCACTACAAGGATTATGCCGGAACTGGCAATACCGTGAACGCCAATCATCCCGTGGTGCGGGACCATATCCTGGCCGCGCTCCGCTATTGGACGGTCGAGATGCACGTGGATGGATTCCGGTTTGACGAGGCGTCGGTGCTTGGCCGGGACAGCACCGGCAAGCTGCTGGCCAAGTCTCCATTGCTCGGACGGATCGCCGAGGATCTGATCTTGCGCGACATGAAAATCATCGCCGAAGCCTGGGACGCGGGCGGCGCGTATGAAGTGGGCAGTTTTTCAAAGCGGCGCTGGTCGGAATGGAACGGCCACTACCGCGATGAAGTCCGGCGTTTCTGGCGCGGCGATGACGGGATGCTCGGCTTGTTCGCTCAACGTATCTCCGGCAGTGCCGATATTTATTTCAAGTCCGGCAAAGGACCCGAGTGCAGCATCAACTTCATTACCTGTCACGACGGCTTCACTCTGAACGACCTGGTGAGCTACAACGACAAACACAATGAGGCGAACGGAGAAAACGGCCAGGATGGAATCAACGCCAACTTCAGTGCGAACTATGGTGCTGAAGGCGGGACGAAGGACACCGGGATCGAGTCCGTCCGAAAGCGCCAGATCAAGAATTTCCTGCTGACCCTGCTGGTTTCGCGCGGAGTGCCGATGTTGTTGGGCGGAGATGAATTCCGCCGCACGCAAGGCGGTAACAACAACGCCTACTGCCAGGACAATGAAACCAGTTGGATTGACTGGACCCAGCTTGAACAGCATCAGGAGATTTACCGGTTTGCCCAGGGCATGATAGCCTTCCGCCGGGCGCATCCGGTTTTAAGCAAGGAACAATTCTACACGGACGCCGAGATTCAATGGTTTGGCCCGCAAGGCGGCTTGCCCAAATGGACCGATCCGAAAGAAAAGCATTTTGCCTGTTTGATTCATGAAGATGAGCAGCGTGCATTATGCCTCATGTTCAATGCCGGTGCCGATGCGGTTGATTTTCATTTGCCTCCCATAAAATCCGGCGTTCAATGGCATCTGGCTGTTGATACCTTTGGTGAAACACCATGCGATTTGTTTACTGCCGGCAAGGAACCGCTTTTGAAATATCCACAGACTTACCTCCTGAGACCCTGCTCAAGCGCGATCCTTCTGGCAAGAAAACCGCAATCTCAAATGGGGAAGGGTTCCAAATGAATCAACGGGCCTCCGGGATACTTCTCCATCCAACGTCGCTTGCCAATGCCTATCCCATCGGCGATCTGGGGCCGGCGGCAACTGCCTTTGTGGATTTCCTGGTCGAGAGTGGACAGCATTGGTGGCAGATGCTGCCGATTGGCCCAACCGGAGGAGAAAATTCGCCTTACCAGTCACCGTCCGCCTTTGCGGGTAATCCGCTTCTGGTAAGTCCTGATCGGTTGGTGGAGCAAGGGCTTCTCAGCCGGCAGGAAATCGGGCTTCCGATCTCCGTGGTCGATGGCAATGTGAATTATCCCGAAGCGGCACGCTGGAAAATGGCCTTGTTAAAAAAAGCATTCGAGCATTTTGGCGAGCAGAAACACTTTGGCAGACAATCGGAATTCGACGCCTTTTCAAAAGCGGAGTCTTATTGGCTTGAGGATTTTTCGTTGTTCTCGGCGATCCAGAGGAAAGAGGGCACTGCGGATTGGACCCGATGGCAGCCAGACTTGCGAACGCGCCTGCCAGACGCCGTCATTCGCGCGCAGAAATACTTTGCCGATGACATCCGTTATCATGAGTTTGTCCAGTGGCAGTTTTCAGTGCAGTGGAAAGAGTTAAGGACTTACTGCGCGTCCAAAGGCATTCAATTAATCGGCGATATTCCCCTGTTCGTGGCTCACCACAGCGCCGATGTCTGGGCTCATCCCGAACTTTTCAAACTGAACACTGATGGAAATCCTGCGGTGGTTGCGGGAGTCCCTCCCGATTATTTTTCCAAAACCGGGCAGCTTTGGGGACTGCCAGTGTATAACTGGGAGGCGCTTCATGCGCAGAACTACCGCTGGTGGATCGAACGCCTGCGGACGGCATTTGGCCGGTTCGATGTCAATCGGCTGGATCATTTCATCGGCTTTGTCCGCACCTATGAAGTGCCGGCAACAGCCAAAACGGCTCTGAAGGGGCAGTATCAGCCGGGTGGAGGCGCAGCTTTTTTCAAAGCCATCCGCGAAGCCCTTGGATCATTGCCTTTGATTGCGGATGATCTCGGGGCCACATCCCCCGAAGTGGTGACTTTACTCGATCAATTTCAGATTCCCGGCACCCGGGTGCTCCAATTCGAGTTCGGTTCCGAACTCCAAACCAATTCTGATCCGCCAGCGCCGCATCCGCTGAAATCCGTGGTCTATACCGGAACCCATGATAACGACACAACGGCAGGCTGGTACCGGAAGTTGCCAGGCAGGCAACGCAAAGCCTTGCAAAAAAAACTGGAGGCAAACAACCTGGAAATTGTCTGGGCCATAATCCGTGAAGCGCTGGCATCGCAGGCCAACACCGCCATCGTTCTGGCGCAAGATCTCCTGGAACTGGGATCGGAAGCACGAATGAATTTTCCTGGAATTGCGAAAGGAAACTGGGGCTGGCGACTGAAGGATGGCGCGCTGACCCGGAAACTCGCGCAAAGGCTGCGCAGCCTGACCATAGAATGTGGGCGACTGAAGACTGGTGAACTCAGCTCCGCTGCCCGGTGTCAAAAAGATGACCCGATGCCACGGATCGCGAAGCGGGACTATGAACTATACGAGCAACGAGGCCGCCAGAACGGTCAAACCTACCACGATTGGCTCCAGGCGGAACGGGAAATAAAGCTGGAGGCGATACGATGACAAATAACATGAAAACACCAATCGAATACCTTATCGTCGCGGTGCCTTTTCACGCCGATGCCGCCACCCATGATGAGCTGGCGCGGAAAGTTAACGAAAAACTAAGCGGCGGATACGAACTCCATGGTTCGCCGTTCCTCAGCGAGGAAATGATGTATCAGGCCATGACAAAACCAATTCACCAGACTTCCCAACCACCGACCCCATGAAAAAAAACATCCCCATCACAACCTTGTTCCTGGACGTTGGCGGCGTCCTGCTCACCGACGGGTGGGATCATCATGCCCGCAAACGGGCGGCGAAGCAGTTCAAGTTGAACTGGTGGCAGATGGAACAGCGGCACAGTCTGAACTTCAACATTTACGAGGAGGACAAGCTCACGCTGTATGAGTATTTAGGCTGGTTGCTCTTTTACGAGAAGCGGCCGTTCACTCGTGCGGAGTTCCGGCGCTTCATGTTCGCGCAATCGAAACCTTACCCCGAGATGATCGAGCTAATCCGCAACCTCAAGGCGAAGTATGGATTGAAGATCATCGTGCTCAGCAACGAAGCGCGCGAACTGAATGCGCATCGGATTCGCACATTCAAGCTGGACGAGTTTGTGGATGCGTTTGTTTCCTCGTGCTTCGTCCACCTGCACAAGCCTGATGAGGCCATCTTCCGGATGGCGCTGGACATCGCCCAGACACCCGCCCGGCAAATCATCTATATCGAAAACACCCCGATGTTTGTCCAGATCGCGGAGGGTTTGGGGATTCGAAGCATTCTTCACACGGATTACAAATCCACATGCGCGAAACTATCCGCACTCGGATTAAAGACTGACGAATGAGCGATACTCAAAACAATCCAAATCGTTTCGCCCCGAACGGTCCGGGAATTTCCGCGCGCTGGACTTCCAGTGCCAAGACCGGACTGGGCACGGCCTTGAGCAACCAGAGCCGGGTCTGGTTCACATTGAGCCACGGCATTTTCAACGAGATTTATTATCCGCGCATTGAACAGGCCTGCATCCGCGATATGGGATTGATCGTCACGGACGGCGCGAATTTTTTCTCCGAGGAAAAGCGCGATGCCGGTCACACCTTGGAATGGCTGGCCGACGGCGTGCCGGCCTTCAAGCTGGTCAACACCTGCCGCGATGGCCGTTACCGCATTGAAAAGCAGATTGTGACCGATCCGCACCGGGACACGGTGTTGCAACAGGTGCAGTTTCACGCGCAGCAAGGTGGGTTGTCGGATTATCACCTGCACGTCCTGCTCGCGCCGCATTTGGGAAATCACGGCGGCGGCAATACCGCGTGGGTGGGCGAGTTCGAGGGAACGCCGCTGTTGTTTGCGCAGCGGAACGATTGCGCGCTGGCGCTGGCATGTTCCGCGCCGTGGACCAAGCGGTCGGCCGGCTACGTCGGTTCATCGGATGGCTGGCAGGATTTGAAGGCACACCACCAGATGACCTGGGAATATACGCGGGCGGAAAACGGCAATGTGGCTTTGACCGCCGGAATTGATCTTTCGAAATCGCACGGGAAATTTGTCCTGGCACTTGGTTTTGGCAAAGACCCGGATGAAGCGGCCCGGAATGCCATCGCCAGCCTGCGCGACGGTTTTGACAAGGCAAAGCATCACTATGTCAGCGGCTGGCAGGAATGGATCAAGACCCACGCGTCGCTGAAGCCGGGAGAAGCCGCTCCGGGCGATCTGACCCAAAAGAGCCTCGCTGTCGTGCGCACGCATGAATCCAAGCAGGCACCCGGCGCCCTCATCGCCAGCCTCGCGATTCCGTGGGGATTCAGCCAGGGGGACAATGATCAAGGCGGTTATCATCTCGTCTGGTCGCGCGACATGGTGGAGACGGCGGGCGGTTTGCTCGCGGCCGGGGCGCACGAAGACGCCCGCAGGGTGCTCGCATTTTTGCAGCGAACCCAGCAGCCGGACGGTCACTGGTCGCAGAATATGTGGTTGAATGGCTCGCCTTATTGGGACGGCATCCAAATGGACGAGACCGCGTTGCCGATTCTACTGGTGGACCTGGCTTTTCGTGAGAAAGCATTGGCCGGAGGCGATGTTGCCAAGTTTTGGCCGATGGTGAAAAAGGCGGCCGGTTATCTGGCGCGCAACGGCCCGGTGAGCCCGCAGGATCGCTGGGAGGAAGATCCCGGTTACACCCCATTCACGGTCGCGGCGGAAATCGCGGCGCTGCTGGCGGCGGCGGAACTGGCCGAATTGAATCACGAAGTCTCCCTCGCGAACCATCTCCGCGAGATTGCCGATGTCTGGAATGATTCCATTGAACGCTGGATGTATATGTCCGCCACGGACTGGTGCCGGAAATTCAAGGTCGAAGGTTATTACGTCCGCATCGCACCGAAGCAGACGGGTGCCGGCGGGTCAAGTTTTCAACAAAATGTTCGTGTCAAGAACGTGACGGCCTCCGAGGACACGCGCCGGGCCAGCCATCTGATCAGTCCCGACGCCCTGGCGCTGGTGCGTTTTGGTTTGCGCAGGCCGGATGACCCGCGCATCCGCGACACCGCCAAGGTCATTGACGCCCTGCTCAGGGTGGAGACGCCGAACGGTGCCACCTGGCATCGCTACAACGACGACGGCTATGGCGAGCACGAGGATGGTTCGCCGTTTGACGGCACGGGAATCGGCCGTGGCTGGCCGCTGCTCACCGGCGAGCGGGCGCACTACGAACTGGCCGCCGGCCGCGAGGCAATCGCCAAAATACTTTTGTCCGCCATGGAATCGTTCGCCAACGAAAGCGGTTTTATTTCCGAGCAAGTCTGGGATTCTCCTGACCTGCCAGAACACGATCTTCATTTTGGCCGGCCTTCCGGTTCGGCCATGCCGCTGGTCTGGGCGCACGCCGAGTATCTGAAACTTCGACGCTCGCTACGCGATGGCCGGCTCTTCGACCAGCTGCCGCAAACGGTGCAACGCTACCTGAAGGAAAAAATGGTTTCCCCGCGCCTGACGTGGCGGTTCAACCACAAGCTGCGCTCGCTGCCGCCCGGAAAAATCCTGCGCATCGAGTTGATGGCTTCGGCCAGCATTCACTGGACTGTCGATGATTGGAAGACTTGCCACGACATAAAGACACACGATGCCGGACTGAAGATTCATCTGGCCGATCTTCCGACCCAATCGCTTACAGCAGGAAAGCAGATCAAATTCACGTTCTACTGGTCGGACGCCGGTCATTGGGAAGGCAAAGACTTCATGGTTCGCATTGCTACGTGGCGCAGAGAAGAAACGGTTCCGGCGGAAAGGAATGAGACAAATGGAAAACAAGGCTAAATCGGAAGTGAACGGATTTGTTTACTTCGCCGTGGGGGTCGCCGCCCTGGGCGGCCTGCTCTTTGGCTATGATACGGGCGTTATTTCCGGGGCCATATTGTTCATTACAAAACAGTTTTCCCTGTCGGCCACCATGGAGGAAATTGTCGTCAGTTCCGTTTTAGTGGGTGCCGTTGCTGGCGCGATTATCGGAGGCGCTCTGACTGGCCGCTTTGGTCGCCGCAAAATGATCATCCTGGCCGGAATAATCTTTACCGCCAGCGCCCTCGGCACGGCTCTGGCACCAACGGTTAGCTTGTTGATTGCGGCCAGGGTGGTGAGCGGAATCGGCATCGGCATCGCTTCATTTATCTCCCCGATGTATATCGCCGAACTCGTGCCGGCAAAAGTCCGCGGTTCATTGGTGGCGGTCAACATGCTGGCGATTACCAGCGGCATCATGGTTGCCTACCTGGTGGACTATGCCTTTTCCTCCAGCGGGGGATGGCGCTATATGTTTGGCCTGGCGGCCATACCATCCATCGCCCTGATCATCGGCATGTGGCGGCTGCCCGACAGCCCGCGCTGGTTGATCAGCAAATCAAAAGTTGAACAGGCGAGGCAGATTTTACAGCGCGCGCGGACGGTGTCAGATGTAAGCCCGGAAATCACGGACATCCAGAAAAGCATGGAAAAACAGGGTGCCGGCGGGTTGAAGGGACTCTTCCAACCTTCACTTAGGATGCCGATGATTGTCGGCTTGGGGCTGGCGGTATTTCAGCAGATAACCGGCATTAACACGGTCATCTATTACGCCCCGACCATTTTCAAGTTCGCCGGAATTACCGCCGCAGGACCCGCAATCCTGGCCGGAGCGGGGTTGACCATGGTGATGTGGCTTTTTCATGTGCTGGCCATCTTCCTGATGGACCGTGTGGGCCGGAGGCCTTTGTTACTGGTTGGAGTGGCTGGTCAGATTATTGGGCTGGCGATCCTGGGCGCGGCTTTCCAGTTTCAGCAGTTGGCGAGTTTCAAAAGTTATGTCGCCATTGGCGGCCTGGTCATCTATGTCGCGTGTTTCGCCTTTGGGCTCGGGCCGATCTTCTGGCTGCTGATTTCCGAGATCTATCCACTGAAGGTTCGTGGTGCGGCCATGAGCGCCGTGACGGTCACCAACTGGGCATTGAATCTGGTGGTGGCCGTGACCTTCCTGACCCTGGTCGGGGTTCTGGGGCACGCGGGAACTTTCTGGTTATACGGTGTAATCGCGATCGGCGCCTGGGTCTTTCTTTATCTGCTCGTGCCGGAAACCAAAGGTAAAACGCTGGAACAAATTGAAGAACACTGGCGGTCGGGAAAATCCCCTCGGGCATTATGAAGGAATCGTCCATGAAACCAACGGTTGCACAGATCCTGACCATCAACGGCGGTTCATCGAGCATCAAGTTCGCGTTGTATGGGGCGGTCAAACCGCTGAAGCGAGGGCTTTACGGAAAGGTTGATCGTATCGGTCTGAGCGGGACGAATCTGACGTTCCATGAACCGACGAAAAAACAGCCGGAGAGCTGCAAGCTTGCCGCCGCCGATCATAAATCAGCGGCGAATGCACTGATTGACTGGCTCGAAAAGAAAATTGATTTCAAATCGGTAAAAGGCGTGGGACATCGCGTGGTTCATGGGATGAAACATACCGAGCCTGAAATTGTCACAAAAAAACTATTGGATGAACTGCGTCGCATCAGTCCAAACGACCCGGATCATCTGCCGCGCGAGATTGAATTGATTGAGACGTTCCGCGAGCGTCATCCGAAACTGCCGCAGGTGGCCTGCTTCGACACGGCGTTTCACCAAACGATGCCGCGCGTGGCCAAGCTGCTGCCAATCCCGCGACGCTTCGACGCCAAAGGAATTCAACGCTACGGTTTCCACGGCTTGTCGTATGCCTATCTGATGGAAGAACTCGCGCGGCTCGGCGACCCGGCGGCCAAGAAAGGTCGCGTCATCCTCGCGCATCTCGGCAACGGCGCAAGCATGGCCGCCGTGCGCGATGGCAAAAGCATTGATACGAGCATGTGCTTCACGCCGACGGCGGGATTGGTGATGAGCACGCGCTCCGGCGATTTGGATCCGGGCCTCGCGCCGTATCTGGCGCGAACCGAACAAATGACCACCAGCCAGTTTTACAAAATGGTCAACCACGAGTCGGGCCTGCTCGGCGTCTCGGAAACCAGCTCGGATATGCGCGACCTGCTCGACCATGAAAAAACGGATGTTCGGGCGGCAGAAGCCGTGGCGCTGTTTTGTTATCAGGCAAAAAAGTGGATCGGCTCCTTTGCCGCTGCGCTCGGTGGGTTGGACACGCTCGTCTTCGCTGGCGGCATTGGCGAAAACGCGCCCGTCGTCCGTGCCCGCATCTGTGAGGGACTGAACTTCCTTGGTATCGAACTGGATAAGTCGCACAATGCGAAGACTGCGGCGGTGATTTCCAAGAATTCCTGCCGCGTCACCGTTCGCGTCATTCGCACGGACGAAGAACTGATGATTGCGAGGTCGGTATGCCGCATTCTCGGACCCAGCGCGGTGAACAAAAAGGATTGAACCATAAAAACCAACACATTCACACCGGAACTTCCCCTTAATGTCACGCAACAATCGTCCGGGAGCGACACCCCATATTATCTTTTTAATCTAAAACCCACAGTTACACTCAAATGAAACCACTATCCCCAGCGAGCTTTGTTCTTATCTTCTCCTGGCGATTCTGTCGGACGCGGGAATCGAGTGCCGCTGGGCTGACTTGCACTTGGGGGGCCCGGGCCAGCAAGCTTCGAGGCCGACGGGGAGTCAGTGGTTACCCAACCGGATGAATTCCCATGTATAACTCAATGGCAAGAATCGCGCTTGAAAAGTAAGAACAACATACAGACTCTTTCGTTACGCTGGCAAACTTGGTTGGCCGGGCAAAAACGTCCGCACCCGGACGCGGGCGAGCCGCCATTGCGGGCCGAGTTGTTCAGCGTTGAACAATTGGCACGCCATGCCAAAGCGCTCGCCACCAATCACCTGATTGTCACCCGGCAGGGTTCCAACAGTCTGCTGGCCAGGCTGAGGCAAAACGAGGACATCCTAAGAACTTTCAATCGCGCGACCCTCGCCGTAAATCCAGGCTGGCGCATCACTCCCGCCGCCGAATGGTTGCTCGACAACTTTTACCTGATCGAAGAGCAAATCCAAATGGCCAAGCGGCATCTGCCCCGTGACTACAGCCGGGAGCTGCCCCGCCTCTTGAACGGCCCTTGCACCGGACTGCCGCGCGTCTATGACATCGTGCTCGAATTGATTTCGCATGTGGATGCGCAGATTGATGCGACAACGCTCGGTGCTTTTATCGCCGCCTATCAGACGGTGCATTACCTGAAACTCGGCGAGTTGTGGGCCATTCCCATCATGTTGCGCCTGGGATTGATTGAAAATCTCCAGCGCGTCGCGACCCGGCTGACCATTGCCCGGGAGGATCGCAATCTGGCGGATTTGTGGGTGAACCGTTTGCAGGAGATGGCCGAGAAAAATCCGTCCCACCTCGTCATCGTGGTGGCGGACATGGCGAAGTCTGACCTGCCCTTGTCCAGTTCGTTCGTGGCGGAATTTTGCCAGCGTTTGTCGCGGCAAAGTCCGGTGCTGCATCTTGCGCGCGGCTGGCTCGAACAACGGCTTGGTCAACAAGGTTTGTCCATCGAACAACTGGTCCAGTTGGACAGTCAAAATCAGGCGGCTGACCAGGTTTCCGTCAGCCACAGTATTACCAGTCTTCGTTTCTTGAGCGCCATGGACTGGAAAGAGTTCGTGGAAAACTTGAGTTTGGTCGAGACGACTTTGCGTTCCGACCCAGCCAATGTTTACGACACGATGGATTTTTCCACGCGTGATCGCTACCGCCATTCGGTCGAGTTTTTGGCGCGGAACAGTCAGCTTTCTGAAGCGGAAGTCGCGCAGCGCGCCATCCAACTGACCGCCGACAGTGTCCGGCAAAAAGGTCTCGGCGACCGGACCGCCCATGTGGGCTTTTATCTCATAGACAAAGGCCAGACTCAGTTGGCGCGCCTGATAAAAGTTCATTTGCCCAGGCGAACGATCCTGGAACGAAGCATCCATCGTCTTCCGCTGGTGTTTTACGCGGGCGGGATTGGAGTGCTCACGCTGCTGGCCACGTTCGCGTTTATGCGGCAGTCACTGGCGCTCGAAGTGCAGGGATGGAAACTCATTTTCTTCACGCTGGTCTTCCTGCTTTGTGCGAGTCAACTGGCCGTGGCATTGATGAACTGGTTGTCCACGCTGCTGGTAAAACCCTGCCTGCTCCCGCGCATGGATTATTCCGCCGGCATTCCTGAAGATTGCCGCACGATGGTGGTCGTGCCCACGATGCTTTCGAGCGTGGCTGGCGTTGATCGCCTCATCGAGACTTTGGAGATTCATCATCTCGCGAACCGGGATGACCATCTTCACTTCGCATTCAGCCGGGCCAGATGACGCCCGCGCCGTGGGTCAATGTGCTGGCCAATCCCCATTTCGGGACGGTGATTTCTGAGAGCGGCGCGGCTTATACCTGGGTGGAAAACTCCCATGAATTTCGCCTGACGCCCTGGAGCAACGATCCCGTGCAGGATACCACGGGCGAAGCGATCTATATTCGCGATGACCAGACCGGACAGTTTTGGTCGCCCACGCCGTTGCCCGCGCGCGGCGCAACGCCTTATGTCATCCGCCACGGTTTCGGCTACACCGTGTTTGAGCATACTGAATACGGCATTACCTCCGAGTTGTGGGTCTATGTGGCGATGGATGCGCCGGTAAAATTTTCAGTTTTGAAACTGCGCAACGTGTCGGGACGTTCACGTCGCTTGTCCGTCACGGGCTACATGGAATGGGTGTTGGGCGATTTGCGTCACAAAAGCCTGCTGCATGTGCAAACCGAAGTGGACCTCAGGACCGGAGCGTTGCTGGCGCGCAATTATTACAATACCGAATTCCCCGACCGCATCGTGTTCCTGGACGTGAACGATGCCACGCGCACACTCACCGGCGACCGCAAAGAATTCATCGGCCGCAACGGAAGCCTGTCACAACCGGCGGCCATGAAGCGCCAGCGCCTGTCCGGCAAAGTCGGCGCGGGGTTGGATCCGTGCGGCGCGGTGCAGGTGGCCTTTAATTTGTCGGATGGCGAGGAACGTGAAACCACTTTTCGCCTCGGCGTTGGCCGCAACGCGGCGGATGTGCAGATTCTCATCCGGCGTTTTCGCCGGACAGACGCCAGCCGCACCGCGCTCGAAAGCGTCTGGGCTTATTGGAATCGGACACTCGGCGCGGTGAACGTGGATACGCCGGATCCCGCCGTGAACGTGATGGCGAACGGCTGGCTATTATATCAGACCTTGAGTTGCCGGCTCTGGGGTCGCACGGGGTTTTATCAATCCGGCGGCGCTTTTGGCTTCCGCGACCAGTTGCAGGATGTCATGGCGCTGGTGCATGCTGAACCAGCGCTGACCCGCGATCATCTGCTTCGCGCCGCCGCGCGCCAATTCCGCGAAGGCGACGTGCAACACTGGTGGCATCCCCCGTCGGGACGCGGCGTGCGGACGCATTGTTCCGACGACTATCTTTGGTTGCCTTATGTGACTTGCCGCTATGTTTCGTGTCTCGCGGACACCGGCATACTCGACGAAAAAATCTCCTTCCTTGAAGCCCGGCCCGTCAAGCCGGACGAGGAGTCCTACTATGATTTGCCGAATCGCTCCGAAGAGTCCGCCACGCTTTACCAACATTGTGCGCGCGCCATCGAGCGCGGGCTAAAATTCGGCGAACATGGTCTGCCGCTGATGGGTTGCGGCGATTGGAATGACGGCATGAACCTGGTTGGCAAAGACGGACGCGGCGAAAGTGTCTGGCTCGCTTTCTTTCTCTACGACGTGCTCACGCAGTTTGCCGAACTGGCGCGCTCGCGCAAAGATATTGCCTTCGCCGACCGTTGCGTCACTCAAGCGCAGCAACTGCAAAAGAACATTGAGCAACATGCCTGGGATGGTCAATGGTATCGCCGCGCCTACTTCGACAACGGCGAACCGCTCGGTTCCTCGACCAATCCCGAATGTCAGATAGATTCCCTGCCGCAAAGCTGGTCGGTGATCAGCGGTGCCGGCGAGCCAGAACGCTCCCGTCAGGCGATGAACTCGGTTGACCAGCGCCTCATTCGTCGCAAGGACAGATTAATTCAATTGTTCGATCCCCCCTTCGACAAATCTCCGCTCAATCCCGGTTACATCAAAGGTTACATTCCGGGTGTGCGCGAAAACGGCGGCCAATACACCCACGGCGCGATCTGGACCGCCATGGCCTTCGCGCTCATGGGAGAAAGCGAACGCGCGTGGGAACTCTTTGCGCTGCTCACTCCCATCCATCACGGTGGGACAACCAAACAAATTGCCACCTATAAAGTTGAGCCTTATGTGATTGCCGCGGACGTCTATGCGGTAGCGCCGCACACGGGCCAGGGCGGCTGGACATGGTACACAGGCTCAGCCGGCTGGATGTATCGGCTGCTGATCGAAACTCTGCTGGGCGTGAACCTCGAAGGCGATCAATTGCGCCTGACTCCCCGTCTGCCGAAAAGCTGGACGACCTACAAAATCCATTACCGCTACCGGCAGACTGTTTATCACATCACCATCACCCGGCTCGTCGCTGGTTCAGCCACCGCGAATCAACTCTTTCTCGACGGAAATGAACTTGTCGTGAAAACGGTCCCCTTGGTGGACGACCGCCGTGAGCATTTCGTCGAATTGAAAGTCTGCTGACGTATGAAACCTGCTTTACCCTGCGTTCTGACAATCAATGACGGCTCAACGGGAAAATGGATCGCGACCGAGACGGAGCAATTTGCGAACAATGCACTGGCTGGGCGGTTAAACGCGAATCGGAGCCGTTGCAGGACATCAACCGCAATTTATAACATCAACTGAACATTATGAAATGGGGAGCGCCATGAAACAAGTCAACGACGGGTGAAAAACCGCTTCGGGAAATCTGCGCCAACCTTTCACCAATGAGGTGACGCGTGATTCGTGCCGCTCCCGAATCGGAAACCTCGGATGAGGTTCGTGACATCCGCAGGGACGAAGAGTTGATGATTGCCCGTTCGGTTTGCCGCGTGTTTGGACTTCCCACGAAAACTCCAGCGTCTTGATAAATCACACCTATAACCTCATTTCTTTTCGGAGGGCATTGTCTCCCATAATGCACGGTAGGGTTTTACCCCATTGGAAAGCATCACCTCGTCGCTTAATGTTATTTGTTGCCGGGCTGCGCCGTTCACCAATATTTTTTCAGGCATCGCTCTGCTACACCGCACGACGGTAAAACGTAATGACATTATGAAAATTTGGTTTACATCGAAAGCGATCTCCAAAGGCGGACGTTCGGAAAGCAATCGAACATCGAACGGGCTGCAGAATGCCACTTCGGGGAGCCTTCGGGCTGGCAAACCAGCCTTGACGGGGCTGAATTGGTCGGCTCAATCTGGTGGGAGTCCCATGCGCCGTCTGGACGAGTCTGCTTTCACCCCATAGCGAAGTCGCCCCCGCCGGCGCAGATTGAAACATTGCCACCCGCGCCGATCGCGGTGAGACCATTTTCTCAAACTTGCAGTCGGTGCCGGCTGCCGCGAACAAAACGAAACGCAAAAAAAGAAAGAATTATTATGTTAAGCAAAGTCAAAACCATGGAGGGTTATAAATTGGACAGCCTCGACGGGGAAATCGGGAAGGTCAAAGAATTCTACTTCGATGACCGGCACTGGACCATCCGCTATCTGGTCGCCACCACTGGAAACTGGTTCACGGGCAGGCATGCGCTGATTTCTCCATATGCGCTGGTCTCCGTGAACAAGAAAGAACATAATATCACCATTGATTTAACCAAAAAGCAGATCCAGGACAGTCCATTCCTGGACGATGACAAGCCCGTCTCGCGCCAGTTCGAGCAGGCCTACTACGGCTATTATGGCTACCCAACTTATTGGGGCGGCCCCTACAGTTGGGGCGCTTATCCTTATTTTATTCACAATCGTGAAAGGCACGACCGTGAACAATGGAGAGAACCCGCACCGCCTGAGAAAGCGTGGGATCACCATTTGCGCAGCACTCACGCGGTCAGCGGCTATCACATCCATGCCACCGACGGCGAGATTGGTCATGTTGAGGATTTTGTCATTGATGATGAAACATGGGCGATTCGTTATCTCATCATCAATACCCAAAACTGGTGGCCGGGCAAAAAAGTTCTGGTTTCACCGCGATGGATTGATCGCGTCAGTTGGGACTACAAAGCAGTCTTTATCAATCTTTCCCGCGAGACCATCCAGCAGTCGCCGGAATATACGGACGAATCGCTGCTGAGCCGGGATTATGAGATCGAACTGCATGGACATTACAATCGCGAAGGATATTGGGTGGATGAACCGGTGGCGAAATAGAATTCCGATTGGAAGAAACCCGAGGAAAGTTTTCTGACATGCCCGATTCAAGCAACCGTGAAAGGCAGCACGGTCGGGCGGCTTCCGTCGACCGGCCCGGGAAACTGGCGCGGCCTCACGGCGATTCCCATCTGGAACGTGAAAATCGGTCCCGGATGCAAAGGCTGACCCATGTGATCGTGGACAATTCCCTCACGATTGTCCTGTTCGCGCTTTTCGTCGTCTGCATTTTCGCGCAAAGCTTTGCCGGCTGGCGACTCCAAAACGTGACGCTGGCGGCGCACGGACAGGCATTGATCGGTTATTGGCGCAACCTGTACACCGGCAACTTTCTGGAGGGCCTCGCCTCCAACTGGCAGGCTGCCTTTCTGCAACTGGCCTCCCTGATTGTGTTCAGCGGTTTCCTCTATCAGCGCGGCGCACCGCATTCCCGTGATCCGCTCAAGGTGAAAAGCAGGCAAACCCAGCGCGAAGAAGCCGGTCGTTTTACCTGGTGCTACCGTCATTCACTGTTTCTGGCGTTTCTACTGCTGTTTGTCCTCTCGCTGGCGCTACATGTCGTCGTGGGCGGCAAAGCCTACAACGAGGAACGCGCACTCGCCGGCCAGCCGCCGATCTCCATCGCGGCCTTTTTGATATCAGCCAAATTCTGGTCGTCCACACTGCAAACTTGGCAGGCGGAATATCTGGCCATTGCGGTCTTTGTCGTGCTCAGCATCTTTCTGCGTCAGCAGGACTCGGCGGAATCGAAGCCGGTCGAATCCAGCGACCACACCACCGGCGAGGCGAACAAGTGAACGACACAGGCTGCCCGTTAAAAAAATCCTTGTCATCTTCGATCTTCAAGGCGCGCACGACGCGCCCAAACGGAAAGTCGTAGCCGCTGCCCGGCTCGAAACATGTGAAATTGTCTGATTTGCCTCAGTGATTCACGACAATATGCAGAATTTTGCGGGAGCGCACCGGAATTTTGCACGCTTCAACTTTATGGGGTGTTCACCCCATTCATTTCTCCGCGTCTCAAAGTTACAATTTTCGCAAACGATCATTATGAAAGCCACTCAAACACTGCACGACCTGGGCCAGAGCCTCTGGCTCGACAACATCACGCGCGACCTGCTGAACAGCGGCACGCTAAAACGCTACCTTGGCGTGCTGTCGGTGACCGGGCTGACCTCAAACCCGACCATCTTTGATCACGCCATCAAAAGTTCCGCCTATGACGTTGCCATCCGCGAGGGGCTGGAAAAGGGGAAATCCGGCGAGGGACTTTTTTTCGATCTGGCGCTGGACGATCTCACCCGCGCCGCCGACCTGTTCCGGCCAATTCACGACCGGACGAACGGCGTTGACGGGTGGATATCGTTGGAAGTGTCGCCGTTGCTGGCGCATGACACGAGCAGCACCATCGCCGCCGCCAAGAAACTTTCCGCGCGGGCGGGACGGCCCAACTTGTTCATCAAGATTCCCGGCACCAAGGAAGGTTTGCCGGCCATCGAGGAGGCGATTTTTGCCGGCGTGCCGGTCAACGTGACACTGCTGTTTTCCCGCGAGCAATACGTTGCCGCAGCCGGGGCGTATTTGCGTGGCGTCGAACGGCGCATCGCCGCCGGGCTTAATCCCCAGGTTGGCTCCGTGGCCTCGATGTTCATCAGTCGGTGGGATGTGGCCGTGGCGGGCAAGGTTCCGAAGCCGTTGAACAACCGGCTCGGCATCGCCATTGCCGGTCGCATCTATCAGGCCTATCTCGAACTGATAAATACTCCGCGCTCACAACGGGCGTATAATGCCGGTGCCCGGCCGCAACGCCTGCTGTGGGCCAGCACCGGCACCAAGGACCCCAAGGCCTCGGACATTCTCTACATCAAAGCGCTCGCCTCGCCGTTCACGGTGAACACGATGCCCGAGGCGACGTTGAAAGCCCTCGCCGATCACGGCGAAATTGGCCCGGCCATGGCCGCCGACGGTGGCGATTGCGAAAAAGTCCTGGCCGAGTTTGCGAAGGCCGGCATCAATGTGGACAGTCTGGCCGCGCAGCTTCAGGACGAGGGCGCGAAATCGTTTGTGAAATCCTGGAATGAATTGCTGGCGGTGATTACAACCAAGAGCGCCGCGCTCAAGGAAACAAAAGGTTGATTTATGTTCAAGGTCAAATGCGCCGTCGTGGGCCAGTATATCGGCCAAGCGGTCGGAACCTTGGTCTTGCACCGCAATGTTTCCGAGGCGGCGGAACGGGCGATCACCAGAGCTGCTGCCAAAAAAGATTTAAACAACGATGAAAGATAAAGCTATGGCCAAACCCACCTGGAAACCTTTTAGCCCGGCACCGCATGGCCGCCTTTCCACGGCCGAGAAAAATTCGCTGCCAGCGATGGCCTTCGCCTTTCCCCGTGCGCGCAAAGAGCCGATGACCGATGCGGCGCATGTTCGCGACGCGATGGCACGGTTCAATCAAGTCGGTGACGTCACGGACGCCGAACGGGATCTGGCGTTTGGTAATCTTCAAAAAGCGGCCAGGCATTTCGATATTCAGATGAAGGAAACCGACTGGCATCAATTCGGAGCCTGATACAACCATCTTATGAAAGCCACGATCAAACCACTCACCCAACGCCCGGCTTGGAAAGCCCTCGCCGCACATCACAAACTAATTAAAAAACTGCCCCTGCGAAAACTGTTCGCTGAAGACGCCAAACGCGGCCAGAGATTCACGGCCGAAGCCGCCGGAATGTTCCTGGACTTCTCCAAAAATTGCATCACCGACCAGACGCTCAAGCTGCTCCTGCAACTGGCCGGGGAATCCGGCCTGCGCGGGAAAATGGACGCGATGTTCAGCGGCGCAAAAATCAACGTCACGGAAAACCGCGCCGTGCTGCACGTCGCGCTGCGCGCGCCGAAAGGTGAAACCATTCTGGTGGACGGAAAAAATGTGGTGCCGGAAGTCCACGCCGTGCTCGACAAGATGACGGAGTTTTCCAATCGCGTGCGCAGCGGCGAATGGAAAGGCCATACCGGCAAACGCATTAAGAACGTCATCAACATTGGCATCGGCGGTTCTGACCTGGGTCCGGTAATGGCTTACGAGGCGCTCAAACATTACAGCGAGCGCAGCCTGACCTTCCGCTTTATCTCGAACGTGGATGGCACGGATTTTGTGGAAGTGACACGCGATCTCGATCCTACGGAAACCCTGTTCATCATTTCCTCCAAAACTTTCACAACGCTGGAAACCATGACGAACGCGCAAAGCGCCCGTGATTGGCTGCTGGCCGGACTTGGCGGCGAGGTCAAAGCCGTGGCGAAACATTTTGCGGCGGTCTCGACGAATGCCGAGAAAGTTTCCGCGTTCGGCATTGATACGGTGAACATGTTCGGCTTCTGGGATTGGGTTGGCGGACGCTACTCAATGGACTCAGCCATCGGTCTTTCGACGATGCTGGCGGTTGGCCCGGACAATTTCCGCGCGCTACTCGCCGGCTTTCACGAAATGGACGAACATTTCCGCACTGCGCCGTTTGAAAAAAACCTGCCGGTGCTGATGGGGCTACTGTCGGTTTGGAACAACGATTTTCTCGGCGCGCAAACCGTGGCGGTGCTGCCCTACGAACAATATCTGAAACGCTTTCCCGCGTATCTTCAGCAGTTGACGATGGAGAGCAATGGCAAACACGTCACGCTCGACGGCAAAAAGGTGAATTACCAGACCGGGCCGGTTTATTGGGGCGAACCCGGCACCAACGGCCAGCACTCGTTCTATCAATTGATTCATCAAGGCACGCGGCTGATCCCGTGCGACTTCATTGCGTTCGGCCACGCGCTTACTCCGTTGGGCCGGCACCACGACATTCTGCTGGCGAATGTCTTTGCGCAGGCCGAGGCGCTGGCCTTCGGCAAAACTGCCGCAGAGGTCAAAGCCGAAGGCACCCCGGACCGGCTTGTGCCGCATCGTGTCTTCGAGGGCAATCGGCCATCCAACGTCATTCTCGCCGACCGGCTCACGCCGAAGGTTCTCGGCCAGCTCGTCGCGCTTTACGAACACAGCGTCTTCACGCAGGGCGCGATCTGGAACATTGACTCATTTGATCAATGGGGCGTCGAGTTGGGCAAGGTGCTCGCCCAGCGGATTGTTCCAGAATTGGAGAGCGAGACAGCGTCCAAGCTCAAACACGACAGCTCAACGAACAACCTGATCCGCCGTTATCGAACATTGAAGGGAGCGAAATAAAAAACTCCTGGCTGAATCCGTTTCCGGTGGGCGGTTTCCATGCATAATCCATATCCGGGTTATACCCCATAGCGAAGCCGCCCGCACTGGCACACATTTGAGTGCAGGCATCCGTGCCGATCGCGGCGCAACGATTTGTCAAACACGCTGTCAACCGGACGCCAACAGCAAAAAAAACGAAACGCAAACAACGAAAGAATTATTATGTTAATAAAAGCCAAAACACTGGAGGGTTTCAAATTGGACAGCCTCGACGGGGAAATCGGGAAGGTCAAAGAATTCTACTTCGATGACCGGCACTGGACCATCCGCTATCTGGTCGCAGAAACCGGAACCTGGCTCGCGGACCGGCAGGTGCTGATTTCCCCATATGCATTGTCTTCCGTGGACAAAGAGGCAAAAAACATCGCGGTTGATTTGACCAAAAAGCAGATCGAGGACAGTCCGCCTCTGGACAGTCACAAGCCCGTCTCCCACCAATATGAACAGGCATTCTACGGTCATTATGGCTACCCGACGTATTGGGGCGGCCCGTTCGCGTGGGGATATTATCCCTACCCGATGCGTGACCGTGAACAATGGAAAGTGCCCGCGCAGGACAAAAAAGGATGGGATCCCCATTTGCGGAGCACTTACGGTGTGAGCGGCCATCACATCCAAACCCTGGACGGCGAACTTGGCCACGTTGAAGATTTCATCATTGATGATGAGACTTGGGCGATTCGTTATCTCATCGTTGACACCCATAACTGGTGGCCGGGCAAAAAGATCCTGGTTTCACCGCAATGGATCGAGCGCGTCAGTTGGGGCGAGCGGAAAGTCTTCGTTAATCTTAATCGCGAGACCATCAAGGAATCGCCGGAATACACGGAAGAGTCGTTGCTGACGCGCGATTATGAGATTGGCCTGCATCGCCATTACCATCGCAAAGGCTACTGGGTGGATGAACTGGCGGCCGTGTAGCATTGAATTGGCGGCACGTTTTACCTCATGGCAAAGCCACCCTCAACGCGCGTGATCTGAAAACTGGCACTGCTGCCAATCGCCACCAAATCAATTTCAATAAAACAATAAATACAAAACCACGAAAGGAATATTATGTTAAGCAAAGCCAAAACACTAAAGGGCTATTCAATCCAAAGCACCGACGGGGAGACGATTGGGAAGGTCAATGAATTCTACTTCGATGACCGGCACTGGACCGTTCGCTATCTGGTCGCCGACACGGGCAACTGGCTCACGGGCAGGCAGGTGCTGATCTCCCCGTATGCGATGGTTGCTGTGAATCGTGATCATCAAGACATCGTTGCCGATTTAACCAAAAAGCAGATCGAGCACAGTCCATCCTTGGACAGTGACAAGCCCGTCTCACGTCAATTCGAGGTGTCCTACTACGGCTATTACGGATACCCGATGTATTGGGGCGGACCCTATAGTTGGGGATATTATCCTTATATCGAGCGTAACCGTGAAAAATGGAACGATTTCAACCGGGATGAGAAAAAATGGGATCACCATCTGCGTAGCAGTCACGAGGTGACTGGCTACCACATCCAGGCCAAAGACGGAGAGCTTGGCCACGTCGAGGATTTTATCATTGATGACGAGACGTGGGCGATTCGTTATCTCATCGTCAATACGAGCAATTGGTGGGCAGGGAAAAAGGTCCTGGTTTCACCGCAATGGATCGAGCGCGTTAGTTGGGGCGAGCGGAAAGTCTTCATCAACCTTTCCCGTGAAACCATCAAGCAGTCGCCGGAATATACGGACGAGTCTCTGCTGACCCGGGATTACGAGATTGGACTGCATGGACATTACAATCGCAAAGGATACTGGGTGGATGAACTGGTGGCCAAGTAGCATTCCGATTGAATAGAAACACGAGAAGAACAGAAATGATTGTTGAGCGCCACGGTGCTCCGCGTAACGGTTGCTGTGGTCCCGTGGCGCTACTTCAAATGAGACTGCTGCCTCCGCTCACGGTCTGGACTTCCCAGTGGTGGGCTGGTCGCAGCGCAACGAAAGGAGTTATATGATGAACCATACAAACGGATGGATGGGCGGGTGGACGGGCGGAGGGATGTGGATTTGGGCGGTGATCGGCGTAGCGGTGGTGGTCCTGCTGGTCGTCGTGATTGGCAAGCTGTCCAAGAAATAATCGCGCGTTCACGACCCGCCGGTGAATTGAACGAAAGGAAATCTATGCTGGTCCAATTATCCACGGGCAAAACAGTGAGTGAGACTGCGGCTGCCTTGCAGGCCGCTGTCCAGGCCAATCACTTTGGCGTCATGCAGGTTCACAACCTCAAAGAGACCATGACGAAGAAGGGCGTGGAGTTCGCCCGCGAATGCCTGATCTTTGAGGTCTGTCAGCCGCAACAAGCGAAGAAGGTGCTCGATCAAAACATGAGCGTCTCCACCGCACTGCCATGCCGTATCTCTATTTATGAGGAGGGCGGCAAAACCATTCTGGCTACTTTGAAGCCGACCACTCTGCTGGCGATGTTCAACACGCCCCAACTGAAAGGGGTGGCGCAGGAGGTGGAGAACACGATTATTAAAATCATGCAGGAAGCGGCGTCAGATTGATTAGCTGGCCCGTCCGGATCGCAGTTACTACTGCTGAACCAGCCAAATGAAACTGATTTGATATGGCCAAAGACCCCATCTGCGGCATGACGGTGAACGAAGCGTCCGCGCTACGTGCCGAGCGTGATGGACAGACGTTTTACTTCTGCAGCGAGCACTGCCGGAAAAAGTTTCTGTCAACGCCCGCCACCACAAAGCACGAGGAGAAGACGGAGCAGAAGCCGCAGGGCAAAACCATCTATACCTGCCCGATGCACCCCGAAGTGCAGCAGGACCATCCCGGCAATTGCCCCAAGTGCGGCATGACACTGGAACCGATGGCGGCAACCGCCAGCCCGGTTGAAGGTGAGAACGCCGAGCTCCAGGACATGACGCGCCGGTTTTGGATCGGTGCCGCGTTGGCAGTGCCAGTCTTTGTCCTGGCGATGGCGCACCTGATTCCGTCGATTGGTCCCGATTCCTGGGTGATGAGCGATACGTCACGCTGGATTCAATTTGCGCTCGCCACGCCCGTGGTCTGCTGGGCGGGCTGGCCGTTCTTCAAACGCGGCTGGCGTTCCGTCGTGACGCTTCACTTGAACATGTTCACGCTGATCGCCATCGGCGTGGGCGCGGCCTTCGTCTTCAGTGCTGTGGCAATGTTGGCGCCCGGCCTGTTCCCACCCACGATGCAGCACGAGGGCAAGGTCGGCATCTATTTTGAGGCCGCTGCGATGGTCACGGTGCTGGTGCTTCTCGGTCAGGTGCTCGAACTCCGCGCCCGCAGCCGCACGGGCAGCGCCATCAAGGCGTTGCTCAATCTCGCCCCGCCCACAGCGCGACAAGTCGCACCCGGGGGCGATCATGAAGTCCCGCTCGACCAAGTGAAAGTCGGCGATTGGTTGCGCGTGGTGCCCGGCGACAAGGTGCCCGTGGATGGCGCGGTGGTCGAAGGCCACTCCAGCGTGGAAGAATCCATGATCACCGGCGAACCGCTCCCGGTGGAAAAAGCCGTCGGCGACAAAGTGACTGGCGGCACGGTCAATGGCTCCGGCAGTTTTGTCATGCGCGCCGAGCGAATTGGTAGCGACACATTGCTCGGACAAATCGTGAACATGGTGGCCGAAGCCCAGCGCAGTCGCGCACCGATTCAAGGTCTCGCCGACAGGGTCGCGGCCATCTTCGTGCCGGCGGTGCTGGCGGTTTCGGTGATCACCTTCGCTGTCTGGATGTGGCTGGGACCGGAGCCAAGACTCGCGCACGCCACCGTCAACGCGGTTGCGGTCCTCATCATCGCCTGCCCGTGCGCGCTCGGTCTGGCCACGCCCATGTCCATCATGGTGGGTGTCGGACGCGGTGCGCAGGAAGGCGTGCTCGTGAAAAACGCCGAGGCTCTCGAACGGCTGGAGAAAGTCACCACGCTCGTCGTGGACAAGACGGGCACTCTTACGGAGGGCAAACCCAAACTCGTGGATGTCCTGCCCGCCGGCGGTTTCGACGCGAAGGAATTCCTGCGTCTTGCTGCCTCCCTGGAGCAGAACAGCGAACACCCGCTCGCCGCCGCGATCGTGCAGAGCGCGAAGGAGCAGAGCTTCAACCTCGAAGCTGTGAAAGATTTTCGTTCGGTCACGGCAGGTGGTGTTGTCGGCAGGATTGCGGGTCGCACGGTAATGATCGGCAAACCAGATTTTCTGCGGAACGAAAAAATCAGCGGCTTGGAGTCGCTTGAAGCGACGGCTGTTAAACTGCAAGAAGACGGCAAGACCGCAATGTTCGTCGCCATAGACGGCAAGCCAGCGGGAATTCTCGCTGTCGCCGATCCGATAAAATCCACCACCGCCGAAGCCATTAAAGAACTCCACGCGCTAGGTTTAAAGCTCGTCATGCTTACCGGCGACAATCGCCGTACCGCCGACGCAGTGGCCAAACAGCTCGGTCTTGATGCAGTGCAAGCGGAGATCGAACCTGCCGGAAAAGTCGCCCAGGTCAAAAAGCTGCGTGCGGAAGGTAAACACGTTGCGATGGCTGGTGACGGCATCAACGACGCCCCAGCCCTCAGCGAAGCTGAAGTCGGCATTGCCATGGGCACTGGCACCGACGTGGCCATGCAAAGCGCGGGTATCACCCTCGTGAAAGGCGACCTCCGCGGCATCGCCAAGGCCATCCGCCTTAGTCGCGCCACCCTGCGGAACATCCGGCAGAACCTGATCTTCGCCTTTCTCTACAACGCACTGGGTATTCCGGTTGCGGCGGGGGTGCTTTACCCGTTCTTCGGTTGGCTGCTCAGTCCGATCATTGCCGGCGCCGCAATGAGCCTGAGTTCCGTCTCCGTAATCAGCAACGCCTTGCGGCTGCGGAAGGTCAAACTGTGATTTATGAAAAATATGAAAACAAAAACCAACACACTTACCCCGGACCTGCTACAGAAAATGGACGCTTATTGGCGCGCCGCCAACTATCTGTCGGTCGGCCAGATTTATCTCTACGACAATCCGCTGCTGAAGCGACCGCTGAAACTATCTGACGTGAAGCCGCTGGTGGTCGGACACTGGGGCACGACGCCCGGCCAGAACTTCATCTATGTGCATCTGAACCGGGTCATCAAAAAATATGACCTGGACATGTTCTATCTCGCCGGCCCCGGTCACGGCGGCCCGGCGATTGTGGGCAACGTCTATCTCGAAGGCACCTGGAGCGAAGTTTATCCGAACATCACGCAAGACGAAGCCGGGCTGAAAAAACTGTTCACCCAATTCTCGTTTCCTGGTGGAATTTCCAGCCACGTCGCCCCGACCACGCCGGGTTCGATTCACGAAGGCGGCGAACTCGGCTATTCACTTTCGCACGCTTTCGGTGCGGCATTCGACAACCCAGGCCTGATCGTCGCCTGTGTTGTCGGCGACGGCGAAGCGGAGACCGGCCCGCTGGCGACCGCCTGGCAGTCCAACAAATTTCTCGACCCGATCACCGACGGAGCCGTGCTGCCAATCTTGCATCTTAACGGCTACAAGATTTCCAACCCGACTGTCTTGGCGCGCATTGAGCCGGATGAGTTGGAACAGTTTTTCCGTGGCTGCGGCTGGACGCCGTATTTTGTGGAAGGTGACGAGCCGGAAAAGATGCACGAACTCATGGCCACGACCTTGGAAAAGGCCATCGAAGATATTCGCCGAATTCAAACCAATGCGCGGGACAAAAACGACACGACGCGTCCGCGTTGGCCGATGATTGTCCTCAAGTCGCCGAAAGGCTGGACGGGGCCAAAAGTTGTGGATGGCCTGCCAGTCGAAGGGACATTCCGCGCGCATCAAGTTCCGCTCCTGGTGGATGCCGAACATCCCCAGCACGTCAAACAACTTGAAAGGTGGATGAAGAGCTACAAGGCCGAGGAACTATTCGATGCCAATGGCCGACTTCTGCCGGAACTGGCCGAGCTGGCGCCGAAGGGCGACCAGCGGATGGGTTCCAATCCGCACACCAACGGCGGCGTGCTCCTGCGCGACCTCGTCATGCCGGACTTCCACGATCATGCGGTCAAGGTGCCTTCGCCCGGTGCGGTGGACGGCCAGGATACGCTCGTGCTGGGTAAGTTCCTGCGGGACGTCGAGAAGCTAAATCAGGATCAGCGCAATTTCCGCATCTTCGGTCCCGATGAGACGCTCTCGAATCTTTTAGGCGCGGTCTTTGAAGTCACCAACCGTCAGTGGGACGCCCGAGAAGTAAAGAATGATGAATTCCTCGCGCCCGCCGGACGCGTGCTCGACTCGATGCTCAGCGAGCATCAGTGCGAGGGTTGGTTGGAGGGTTATCTGCTCACCGGGCGGCACGGGCTGTTTAATAGCTATGAGGCCTTCATTCGTATCGTGGACTCGATGTTCAGCCAGCACGCCAAGTGGTTGAAGGTAACGTTGGAACTTCCGTGGCGCCGGAAAATCGCGTCGCTGAATTATCTGCTCGCCTCCCACGTCTGGCAGCAGGATCACAACGGGTTCACCCATCAGGACCCCGGCTTCCTCGACCATGTCATCAACAAGAAGGCCGATATCGTGCGCGTTTATTTGCCGCCGGATGCGAACTGTCTGTTGTCCGTGTTTGATCACTGCCTGCGCAGCCGTCATTACGTCAACGTCGTGGTGGCCGGCAAACACCCCCTCCCGCAATGGTTGACCATGGACGCCGCCGTGGTGCATTGCACCGAGGGCATTGGCATCTGGCAATGGGCTAGCAATGACCAAGGCTCCGAGCCGGACGTGGTGATGGCCTGCTGCGGCGACACGCCCACGCTGGAGATTCTGGCTGCCGTTTCCATTCTGCGCCAGCATCTGCCCGATCTGAAAATCCGGGTGGTCAACGTGGTCGATCTGATGAAGCTCCAGCCCAAAACCGAACACCCCCACGGGCTGAGCGAAACGGATTACGATTCGCTGTTCACAAAAGACAAGCACATTATCTTTGGCTTTCATGGATACCCCTGGCTGGTCCACCGGCTGACCTATCGCCGCACCAATCGCAATCTCCACGTCCGTGGCTACAAGGAAGAAGGAACGATTACGACAGCATTTGATATGCGGGTGCAGAATGACTTGGATCGCTTTCATCTGGTGCAAGACGTGGTGGATCGGGTGCCGAATTTAGGTTCCAAGGGTGCCTACCTGAAGCAGCAGATGCGGGACAAACTCATCGAGCACAAGCATTACATTGATAAACACGGCCAGGATTTGCCGGAGATTCGGAATTGGAAGTGGGGCCAGGGCGAAACGCAGAACGGGAAACCGCTGGTGGAAAAGACATTTGTGCCGGAACTAAAGTTACGGCGGATCATCGGGAGCAAAAATGGAAAACATAACAAGCTGACACGAACCAAAGGAGCCTAAAATGCCCATTCAACTCAATGAAGAAAACGGCGGGAAGATTCTCGCCGTTCACGTCAGCGGGAAGCTGGTAAAAGCAGATTACGAGCACTTTGTACCCGAGTTCGAGCGACTCGTCCGGCAGCACGGAAAGTTGCGCGTGCTTTTCGATATGACCGGCTTACACGGCTGGGAAGCCGGCGCGGCGTGGGAGGACGTCAAGTTCGGTGTCGCACACTTTGCCGATATCGAGCGACTCGCGATGGTCGGAGAAAAGAAGTGGCAGCAAGGCATGGCGACATTCTGCAAGCCGTTCACGAAAGCGACTGTCCGATACTTCGATCATACCGACATCGCCGGGGCGCGAAAGTGGTTGGACGAATCTGTAGCGACAGGAAACGAAATAGGAGGACGACACATGCTTAAACACCAACTGCTTTTGCCGGAAGGGATACTCATTCTCGAACCCGACGCGCCGCTCGAAGCGGCCGACTTCGAGGGCCTGGTTCGCGAGATCGATCCATATATTGCGGAACATGGAAAACTATCGGGCTTGATGGTTCACGCCAAAGCATTTCCCGGCTGGGCGAATCCCGAAGCGTTTCTCGCTCATATGCAATTTATCAAAAGCCATCACCAGAAGATTGTCCGACTGGCGATGGTCACCGACAGCAAACTTCTGGGGGAATTGCCCAAGATCGCCGCTCATCTTGTGCATATGCAGGTCAAACACTTTTCGGAATCGCAGCACGAGGACGCGCTGCGCTGGCTCAAGGAGGGAACTCCGGTCAGTCCCTAATCCGCAATGGAAATATGAATGAATTAAAGCACGATCACAAGTCGCACGGAGATCCGAATGGCGGCCCGGTTAACCAAGGTCATCCGCCTTATTGGCGACGTGCGCATCGGGATTGGCGCATCTGGTTCTGCGTGATTTTGATGCTGGCGGCCATGGTGGTTTATTTGATGACCGGTGACTTGCGCTGGCCGTTTCATGACCATCCGCAGCCGATGGTGCCAATGGCCGGCTGAAAATATTTGGCGAGCCGTCAATTACCTACATGAACACGCAACTGTTAATAGATACTGCCAACAAATTGGTTGCCGACGACAAAGGTTTGCTGGCGATGGATGAAAGCAATCCCACTTGCAACAAACGATTCGCAAAGCTCAACATCCCGCAAACGGTGGAGGCCCGGCGCGCGTATCGGGAATTGATTGTGACCACGCCCGGTCTCGGCGAGTGCATCAGTGGTGTGATTCTCTATGACGAAACCATTCGCCAGCAGAAGAAAGACGGCACTCCGTTTCTCAAAGTCCTAACCGATGCGGGAATTATTCCCGGCATCAAAGTGGATGCCGGAGCCAAGGACCTGGCCGCTCATCCCGGCGAAAAAATCACTGAAGGTCTGGACGGATTGCGCGACCGCCTGGCGGAATACTTTCAAATGGGCGCGCTTTTTGCCAAGTGGCGCGCGGTGATTGCCATCGGTGTTGGCATTCCCAGTCGGAGTTGCATCGAGGCCAATGCACATGCACTGGCGCGCTATGCCGCATTATGCCAGGAAGCCGGCTTGGTTCCCGTCGTCGAACCGGAAGTGCTCATGGACGGCGATCATACTCTGGAGCAGTGCCGCGCGGCGACGGAGGAAGTCCTGCGAACCGTTTTCAACCAACTCAATTCACAGCGCGTGATGCTGGAAGGCATGATTCTCAAACCCAACATGGTGCTTCCGGGATTAACTTGTTCCACGCAAGAGTCCGTGGACGAAGTGGCCGACACTACCATGAAGAGTTTATGGCGCACCGTTCCGGCAGCGGTCCCTGCAATTGCATTTTTATCCGGCGGCCAGTCCGCCGAACTGGCTTCGGCACGTTTGAATACCATGAACCATCGCTTCAAAACGCAACTGCCATGGGCATTGGCTTTTTCGTTTGCCCGTGCCATCCAGCAACCGGCTTTGGAGATTTGGCGGGGCGAAGAGGCCAATGTTACACCTGCACAGCAAGCCCTGCTGCATCGCGCTCGATGTAACCGTGCCGCACGCCGGGGCGAATACACGGTCGCGATGGAAAAGACGTGAACTGCACAATAACCAATATGGAACCAACAAACATGCGCAAGAAATTCATCATCGGCAACTGGAAGATGCATACCACCACCGCTGAAGCCGGGCGCTTGGCCAAAGCGGTCGTGGATGGCGTCGGAATGGAGAAACACGTCGTCATTGCAATTTGTCCTCCTTTCACCTGTTTGGCTCTGGTCGGCGAAATTCTCAAAGGCAGTCACGTCTCGCTCGGTGCGCAAAACCTCTATCCCGAGAAGGAAGGTGCATTCACCGGCGAGATCAGCCCGACGATGCTCCTCGATGTCGGTTGCAAGTATGTAATCCTTGGTCACAGCGAGCGTCGGCACAAGCTGGGCGAAACCGATGGCTTCATCAACCAGAAGGTGCTGGTTGCCTTGGCCGCCAGCCTCAATGTGATCCTCTGTGTCGGCGAGACTCTGGACCAGCGCAAGGCCGGGCAGACCGAAACTGTGCTCGACCGGCAACTCGTTCACGGGTTGGCCGGCCTGTCGGCGGATACGTTGCCCCGCCTGATCGTCGCATACGAACCGGTCTGGGCAATCGGCAGCACCGGACACCACGCCGCCCCCCCGCAGGTTCAGGAGGCGCACGCCGTCATTCGTCGCCGCTTCGGCCAGATGTTCGGGGAGAAAGCGGCTCAGTCACTTCCCATCCAATATGGCGGCAGCGTCAAACCAGACAACGCCGCCGCATTGCTCAGTCGGCAAGGTGTGGATGGAACTCTCCTCGGGGGTGCGAGCCTGATTGCCGACCAGTTCATGGCTATCGTCCGTGCTGGGATCAGCGAGTCGCGAACCGAAGAACAATCAACATGATCCCAATCACACCATCTGGATCGGGAGCAAGCCCAATTAAAGGCGCGAGAAACGGTGTCCCGCAACCAGCGTAATCCACTTCATAGCGAAAAATTAAAATCTCCAATTATGAATCCTAGTTCCGACCCGCCCAAGACGCCTGATCCCAAGCCGGGCAAATCCGCAGAATCGAAGCCCGACGCCTCCGTTGCCAAGCCCGAGGTGAAGGATGATACCAAGGCCGACACAAAGCCCACAGCTACCGCATCCAAACCAGATGTAAAAGCTGACGCCAAGCCTGATGCCAAAGCTGATCCAAAAACTGGTGCGAAGCCCGATGCCAAACCGGCTTCGCAGGACGATTTGAAAACCCTGCCCATGGCGGAGGTGGAGAAAAAACTGGGGTCGTCGCCGGACGGCCTCACCCAGGCTGAGGCGCAGAAACGGCTCACACAATACGGGCCGAATGAACTTACCGAAAAGAAGACGAATCTCTTCCTGAAATTCCTCAGCTATTTTTGGGGGCCAATTCCGTGGATGATTGAAGTGGCGGTGATTCTGTCGGGCGTGGTCCGGCACTGGCCGGATTTTTTTATCATTCTCCTGTTGCTCGTGACCAATGCGGTGGTCGCCTTTTGGGAGGAACGCCAGGCGGGTAATGAAATCGCCGCGTTGAAAGCCAAGCTGGCGATCAAGGCCCGCGTGATTCGCGATGGCAAATGGATCAATCCAGCGGCTCGTGAATTGGTGCCGGGCGATGTCGTCCGCCTGCGGCTGGGCGACGTGGTGCCGGCGGACGCGCGGTTGCTGGCGGGCGACGAGGTGTCGGTGGATCAATCGGCGCTGACCGGCGAATCTTTACCCGCCACGCGCAAATCAGGTGACGCCGTATTTTCCGGCTCGATCATCCGGCGTGGCGAAATTGGTGCGCTGGTTTATGCGACGGGCGGAAATACTTATTTTGGCAAGACGGCGCAACTGGTGCAGGAGGCTCTAACGGTCAGCCATTTTCAGAAAGCGGTTTTGAAAATCGGCAATTACCTGATCATTCTCGCGGTGGCGCTGGTGGCGGTGATCATTGGTTTCGCGATTTACCGTGGCGATGCGATCCTCACCACGTTGCAGTTCGCGTTGGTGCTGACCGTGGCTGCGATTCCCGTGGCAATGCCAACGGTGTTGTCGGTGACGATGGCGGTCGGTGCGCGGTTGCTCGCGAAAAAACAGGCGATTGTGAGCCGTTTGGTGGCCATCGAGGAATTGGCGGGCGTGGACGTGCTCTGCGCCGATAAGACCGGCACGCTGACGCAGAACAAACTGACTTTGGGCGATGCGTTCAGCGTCAATAATATTCCCGCCGAGCAAATCGTCCTGACGGCTGCGCTGGCTTCGCGCGAGGAAAACAACGATACGATTGATCTGGCTGTTTTGGGCGGCGTGAAAAACAAAGAGGAGTTGAAGAATTATCAGGTGGTTCATTTCATGCCATTCGACCCGGTGCATAAACGCACCGAGGCGACCGTCAAGGGCAAGGACGGAAAAACCTGCAAGGTGACGAAGGGTGCGCCGCAAGTGATTTTGGCATTGTCGGCCAATGTCGGGTCGGTGAAGGCGGCGGCGGAAAAAGCGGTCAATGATTTTGCCGCGCGCGGTTTTCGTTCATTGGGCGTGGCGCGGGCCGAGGGCGACGGGCCGTGGCAATTTCTTGGTGTGTTGCCCATGTTCGATCCGCCGCGCTCAGATGCGAAGGCGACGATTGCGACCGCCTTGACCATGGGCGTGAAGATCAAGATGGTGACGGGTGATGCACTGGCCATCGCCAAGGAGACGGCGAAAACATTAGGAATGGGCACGAATATTCTCGATGCCGGCACGCTCGGTGACTCAAAAAAACAAGAGTCGGCGGCAGTGATCGAGTCCATCGAGAAGGCCGATGGTTTTGCCCAGGTGTTCCCTGAACACAAATTTCACATCGTCGATGTCCTGCAAAAACACGATCACATCGTCGGCATGACCGGCGATGGTGTGAACGACGCGCCCGCACTGAAGAAAGCGGACTGCGGCATCGCCGTTTCGAGTGCGACGGACGCGGCGCGCGCGGCGGCGGCCATCGTGCTGCTTACGCCCGGCCTGTCGGTGATCATTGACGCGATCAAGGAGAGCCGGCGGATTTTCCAGCGGATGAACAGTTACGCAATTTATCGCATCGCCGAAACGTTGCGCGTGTTGTTGTTCATGACGTTGGCAATTCTGGTCTTTAACTTTTATCCGTTGACGGCGGTGATGATTGTGATGCTGGCGTTGCTCAATGACGGCGCGATCCTGTCCATCGCGTATGACAATGTGCATTACAAGAACAAACCCGAAGCATGGAATATGCGCATGGTGCTGGGAATCTCCACGGTGCTGGGCGTCATCGGAGTCGTCGCAGCCTTCGGGTTATTTTATCTCGGTGAACGGGTTTTTCATCTCGACCGGGCGCACATCCAGACGCTGATGTATTTGAAACTGTCCGTGGCGGGACATTTGACAATTTTCCTGACGCGCACGCGCGGGCCGTTCTGGTCCATCCGCCCAGCGAAGATTCTGTGGATGGCGGTGCTCGGCACGCAAATCGTGGCGACGTTGATCGCGGTTTATGGATTGTTCATGACGCCGCTGGGCTGGGGTTGGGCCGGATTCGTGTGGGGCTATGCGCTGCTGTGGTTCCTCTTGAATGACCGCGTGAAACTGCTGGCGTATCGGATTTTTGATCCTGTCAAGAAAGCCGGGGCGAAACCTGAAATCAAAGTTGCATCTCAGCCCGATGCCAAAGGTGATGAGAAAACTTCGGCTAAACCCGAAGCCAAACCCGAAGTTAAGCCCGAAGCCAAAGCTGAATCGAAATCTGGAGCCAAGGGCGAGCCTAAATCCGAGGCTAAACCTGACGCCAAGGCTAAGCCAGATGCCAAAGTCGAGGACAAGCCCGAAGTAAAAGACGAGAGTAAGCCCGACGCCCAAGCTGAGGCCAAGCCTGACGCCAAGGACGAACCTAAACCCGAGGCTAAACCTGAGGCCAAGACCGAGCCTAAGCCAGATCCCAAAGCGGGGCCTAAACCCGACACCAAAGCCGAGTCTAAACCTGAAACCAAAGCTGTTGGTCCTAAACCGGAAGCAAAGGCCGAAGCGCAGCCTGAATCCAAGCCTGACGCCAAAGGAGCGGCCAAGCCCGAAGTAAAAGACGAGAGTAAGCCCGACGCCAAAGCGGAGGCCAAGCCGGACGCCAAGGACGAACCTAAACCTGAGGCTAAACCCGACGCCAAAGCCGAGTCTAAACCCGAAACCAAAGCTGTTGGTCCCAAGCCTGAAGCAAAGGCCGAAGCGCAGCCTGAATCCAAGCCTGATGACAAGGTCGAGAACAAGCCCGAAGCAAAAGAAGAGAGTAAGCCCGATGCCAAAGCGGAGGTTGAAGCCAAACCCGCAATCGAGCCGAAACCGGAAGCCAAAGCCAAGACGGCGACCGATTTGACCCCGCAGATCGCGGCCAGGGCCTATGAACTCTACGAACGTGAAGGTCATCGCGACGGTCAATCGGCGCAGAACTGGGACAAGGCCGAACAGGAAATTCGCGCCACTCAAACCAAGGCTGAACCCAAAGCTGAATCCAAGCCAGCGGCCAAAGCCGGGTCAGCGCCGGAAGCAAAAGCCCCACCGAATCCTGATGCCAATTCAAAACCTGCGGCCAAGGTTGAGCCGACGCCGGCAGCGAAGGTCGAGCCTAAACCTGAAACCAAACCCGACGTTAAATCCGAGGCAACCTCCGAACCTAAACCAGAAGCCAAGACCGAGCCGGCTGCTGATGTCAAAGCTCCAGCCAAACCGGAAGCCACAGCCGTACCGCCGTCCGCCGCCAAATCAGAACCGAAACCGGACACCAAAACCGACATCAAACCAACTGACAAAGTTGAGCCAAAGTCTGATGGCAAAGCGGAAACCAAACCGGAACCAAACGCGAAGCCAGATGTCGATGTATCACCTCAGCTCGTCAAAAAAGTCCATAAATTTTACGAGCAATTAGGGCGCGAGGATGTTCGTGCCGTTGAGGAATCGGATCAGGCGAAGCAAAAAGCTCCCGAAGTGGAAACCAAAAAATAAGCCGGCGCGAACCTCGTGGCTGACACGGCTGAAAGAATATAGATGAAAATCAAATCAAAGGATTTCCGCTTGCGTCCTGGAGCCAGAGTTAAACTGAAGGAGTGGTCGACGCGGGTGAAACCCGTTTGCAAGTCGAAGAAGCGGTATCAAAAACTGTTGGAAGCGCACGTTGCGGAATTGAGTTCATTGCAACAACTGCACTACGCCTCCCACCGCTATGCGTTGCTGCTGATTTTTCAGGGAATGGATGCTGCCGGCAAGGACGGCGCCATCCGGCACGTCATGTCCGGGGTCAATCCGCAAGGCTGCGAGGTTTTCAGTTTCAAACAACCTACCGCCGATGAATTGGAACATGATTTTCTCTGGCGCACGACCCGCCATCTGCCAGAACGCGGGCGGATCGGCATTTTCAATCGTTCCTATTATGAGGAGGTGCTGGTCGTCCGGGTGCATCCGGAAATTCTCCGCAACCAGGGGTTGTCGGAAGAGCTGCGCGACGAAAAAACCATCTGGAAGGAGCGGTATCGGTCCATCACGGATTTGGAGCAGCACCTTCACCGCAACGGCACACAGGTCATCAAATTTTTCCTGCATCTGTCGAAGGACGAACAGCGAAGACGATTTCTAGAACGCATTGATGAGCCGGACAAGAATTGGAAATTCAGCATCGCGGACATTCACGAGCGGAAATACTGGAAGCATTATATGCGGGCTTATGAAGATTGCCTGACCGCGACCAGCACTCATGAAGCCCCTTGGTTCGTCGTTCCTGCCGATGATAAAGAGGATGCCCGGTTGATTGTTTCCCAAATTCTCCTTGATGGAATCAATGAACTGAAAATGGCCTATCCCAAAACCACTGCGAAACGGTGGAGGGAATTAAAATCCATCCGCAAAAAACTCTGAAGTCAAAGCAATGCACATGGAAGGTTGAACCATGAATAAACTCAAGCGCATGTGGAACAAACTGCGGGGCAGCTTTTGGTTTTTGTCCTCGTTGATTGTGGCGGGCGGCGTCGCCCTAGCAGTGGCTTTGATTCAAGCGGATACCAGCGGGAGCGGACAATGGCAGGCCCGCTGGCCGCGCTTGTTTGGGGCCAGCGCGGCGGGCGCACGCGGAATGTTGTCCACGATTGCCGGTTCGATGATGACCGTGGTGGCGTCACGTTTTCAATGGTTTTGGTGACGCTGGCGCTGGCCTCTAGCCAATACACTTCGCATATCCTGCGGAATTTCACGCAGGACCGCGTCACCCAGGTCGTGCTCGGCATCGTCGCCGGCATTTTCATCTATTGTCTGATCGTGCTGCGCACCATACGCAGCGACGACGCGGGCGAATTTATTCCAAGCCTGGCCGTGTCTTTCGGCGTCGTGCTGGCGATCGGCGGCATCGGCGCTCTCATTTTCTTCATCCATCACATCGCGGCTTCAATTCAGGCCTCAAGCATTATTGCCTCGGTGGCCAACGAAACCATGGTGGCCATTCACCGGCTTTTCTCAGGGAAACTTGGACAAGAACCTATTGCTGACGATGAGGATCAGCCACCGCTCCCTCTGTCGGAACGGAAATGGCAGGCAGTCCCGGCCAAAGCGAATGGTTACATCCAAAGCGTGGATAACGCGACGCTCCTGCGTTTGGCGCGGGAGCACAAGACCATCGTGCGGATGGAACGCGGTATCGGCGAGTTTGTGGTTCACGACACCCCGCTCGTCTCGCTCGCTCTGGAGGACCCGCCGAAAAAAGAGATCATCGCCACTCTGCAGGCGGCCTACAGCATTGACCGGCATCGCACGCTCGAACAGGATTCCGCTTTCGGAATCCGGCAGATCGTTGACATGGCGTTGCGCGCACTCTCACTCGGCATCAATGATACCACGACGGCAGTGATGTGCGTGGATTATTTGACCGCAATTCTGGCGCGGCTGGCCTCCCGTAACATCCCGTCATCGCACCGCTATCAAGAAGGGGAACTGCGGGTGATCGCCATCGGGCCAACCTTTGCCAGCCTGGTGACCGAATCGTTCGATCAAATTCGCGGCAGCTCCAGCGGCAATGTCGGCATCATGTTACGGATGCTTGGCGCGCTGCAAACCATCGCGAGTCTGACGGCCAGCCCAAGCCGGCGGCAGGCGCTCCGCGAACAAGTGGAATGCATTGCCGAACTGGCCGCACGCACCATCGAGTCCCCACACGACCGGGCACGATTTGAGAGCCGGCTGGCGCGTGCGCGCGAAGCGCGCGAAACGGAGCCGGTTAAAAAAACGATCTCCCTGGGAAATAGTTGAGAGAAATGTTCAGCGCTTCACCAACGCGCGCACGACTCGCTTGAGGGTCAGGCCTTGGACCAAAATGGAAAAGATGACCACGATGTAAGTGACAACCAGCACGATTTCACGTTCGTGACCGGCAGGCAGCGACAATGCCAGCGCAACGGAAATTCCGCCGCGCAAACCGCCCCACGTCATGATGGTGACGGTTCCGGGCGTGAATTTCCGCCAGCGACGCATCACGGTCACGGGCAAGGCCACGCTCACCCAGCGCGCCAGCAGGATCGCCGGAATGGCCAGCAGCCCCGCGAAAAAGAGTTCGCGCGTGAAGGTCAGCACCAGAATCTCCAATCCGATCAGCATGAAGAGTAGCGCGTTCAGGATTTCATCGAGGAATTCCCAAAAGGCATCCAGATGTTTGCGGGTGGTGTCGCTCATGGCAAAACGCCGACCGTGGTTGCCGATCAACAGGCCCGACACCACGATGGCAATGGGGCCGCTGACGCCAATCACCGACGCCAGCGCATAGCCGCCCATTACCAGCGCCAGGGTCAGCATCAATTCCAAGCGGTAGTTATCCACGCTTTTCAACAGGCGATAGGTAATCCAGCCGATGACGAATCCGAACACCGCTCCGCCCACGGCTTGTTCGAGAAACAGCAGCCCAATGTGCGCCACTGATGCGTGCTGGTCGGCCACCGCGATTTCACGCAGGACAATGAACGCCACCACGCCAATACCGTCGTTGAACAGCGATTCGCCGGCAATCTCGACTTCTAAACTGTGCGGCACTCTCGCGTCTTTCAGAATCCCGATCACCGCCACCGGGTCGGTGGGTGAAATCAGCGCGCCGAACAGCAGGCACCACGCATAGCCCAGTTCGAATCCCAGCCAGCCGAGCGCCCAATGAATCAGTGTGCCGAAGACGAACATGGAGATGACCACGCCCGCGATGGCAAGCGGAGCGATGACGCCTCCTTGCTTGTTCAGATCGTCCAGATTGATATGCAGGGCGCCGGCGAACAGGAGAAATGAAAGCATCCCTTGCATCAGTGCTTTGTCGAAATCAATCTGCTTGAGCAAATTTTCGGCACCCTCGCGTATCCAGGGCGCAAAATGCCCGGCTCCGATCAATCCGGCGGAGACGAGTAGGGCAATCAGCATCACGCCGATCGTGGCCGGCAGTTTGAAGTAGCGGTAGTTCAGGTAGCTGAACATCGCCGTGAGGGTGATGAGTAACGCGATGATTTGAAATACAGTCATCTGGCAACGAGTTCGCGCCTGTTATAAAGCAATGAAGCGGGCATGTTAATCTTTTTCCACGCCAGAAGACGAAACGACGCTTTGAATCCAGTCATCGCGAACTGCCCGAACAGGGAGTCGAAACAATTCTCAGCGCGTTCGGCGTCGGAATCCAGGCCGTAATTCCTGAACCCTGCCAGGCGAGGCAAAGTACAAGATTTGTTTCTTTGTTCGCTTAAAGGCAGGCTTGCAACGCCAGTTGTTTTCAAGCTAACGTTCGAAAACGCCGCATCGGATCGACATTAACCATGGCAAACCTGGCAACCACCAATATCTATCTGGCGATTCGGAACCCCGACGAGCGATCTCACATTGAGGATCAACTTGTGCTCGACGGTGTGAATGTTTCCTGTTTCGCTTCCGTCCAGGATCTTTGGGAACACTTCCAAACCCGTCCGGTACGCTTTGTCATCACCGACCGCCGCTTTGGCACAGGCTTCGACGGCATGGAATTGGTTCGGCAGATCCGAAAAAATTATCAGCTTCCCTACGTTTACGTGCTCATGCGGAGCCGCCTGGCCCAGCTCAAGGAAATCAGGGAAGGGCTGGACCTTGGTGTGGATGACTATCTGGTTTATCCGCACAATTCGTTTCAAATCCGTTCGCGCGTTTTGGTGGGGTTGCGGTGGCTCACCTACATTGATTCCATCACGTGGAAAACCAGAACCGCCGCAGCCTGAAAAAACGTTGCCCGCGTCCTGCGGATGAGGTTTGAATTTGCCGTCGGGAATCTGCCGGACACGGATTGAGCGCTGCCAAAGCCGGAGAATCCCTCCTGATAAGTCAGAATGCTTCGCCAGTGTCCATCGGGATGCGGCCAGGGCAGGATGAGGGCGAGCGTGACCAGCAGCGCCGTCAGGTCCGTCCGCAATTTTTGCGTCCAGAAAAAGAAGAGCGCCACCGCCAGAATCACGCCCAGCGCGACATAATCGAGATTGAGCGCCTGCATGGCCGCCATCTTAACGGCGAACGCCCAAAGTGGCCAGCCCGGCTTGAGGGTGTCACCGCAAACCCCCAACGCCGCATCCTTCATAACGCGTTGCTTGCGCCACCCCTCAATCCGGCAGTGTCCGCCATTGTCGTTTCGCCAGAAGGGGATCAATCCGCACCAGCAGCAGGTACGCCACGCGCCGCTTCAGACGCTGCCAGAGCGTGCGCGACTTGCGCCATTCTTCCAGTTCAATCCGGCAGCAGTGTTTCAAGTCTTCGGCAAAAATTCCGCGCGCCTGTTCCGCCATGTCCCGGTTCTGAAACCGGATCATCATCTCGTAGTTGATCCGCAGACTGCGCGGATCGAGGTTCGAGGAGCCAACATAGACGACGTCGTCCACGAGGATCAGCTTCGCGTGGAGAATCTGCGGCTGGTATTCATAAATTTCCACGCCGTCCTTCAGGAACCGGCGGTACAGGCTTTGCGTGGCCAGTTGCGACAGCGGCACGTCGGATTTTCCCGGGAGAATCAGTTGGACGCGCCCGCCACGATGTGCGATCCGTCTCAGATCGTGCCGCAACCGCCGGGTCGGCAGAAAGTAGGCCACCATGATCCGCACGTCACGCGCGCGCGCCAGGTCCCCATACAACGCCAGTTTGATCGGGTTCCGTCCCCGGCCCGGTTCACTGAAGAAAATCTGTTCGGGTGGCCAGACCGCGGATAGGTTCATGGAAAACCGCCGCAGGCGCGTGAAAAGTTTGTGCCGGAATTCCGCGCGCGCGAACATTTCCTCAAACGAGGCGGCCAGTTGTGCCGCCAGCGGGCCTTCCAGCTTGAGGCCCAGGTCGCGCCAGCCGGAACGAACGCCGTCTCCTTCATATTCGTGAGCGATGTTGAAGCCGCCCACAAACGCCACCTGCCCGTCGCAAACCAGCAGCTTGCGATGATTACGAAGCGAGAACCGCATCAAGGCGGCCGGATTGAACCAGCGCGCCTCGCCGCCGGCGGCCCGCAACGGCTCCCAGAAATGGTCCGGCAACCCCATCGAGCCGAAGGCGTCAATGAGCACCCGCACCCGCGCGCCACGCAGTTGCGCGCGGACCAGCGCCTCGCGAAACTGCTCGCCGAGCGGTCCCGGCGCGAAGATGTACATTTCGAGACACACGGACGACCGCGCCGAATCAATGGCCGCCAGCATCGCGGGAAAAACTTCGTCCCCGGTGCGCAACCACTGACAGGCCGTCTGGGTCGGAACGGACGACATGCCCGACACCTTATTTTGCGGCGGCAAAAATGGCAATGCCGGCAAACGCCCGGGAATGGGCACCGGCGTTTCACAATAAACTGTTGCCGGCTCGACGGCGCAGCAGTTCAGGCCGGCAAAACAGGTGGCTTCCCTGACACTGGCAGTTGGACTATACTCTCGCAAATCGGATCCATGCACCGAACGGATATCTGACCAAGCCTTCGTTGGCGGAAGCCGGGCGGACGCATCAATCAAACGCGAGGAGACCAATATGAACGAGACCTTGAATCATTGGTGGGCGGAGATTCAAAACATCATCAACTATCCGCTGATTGAACTGGGTGACAGTCGCCTGACGTTGAACAGCATCGTCAAGTTGCTGCTGGTCATGGCGCTGTCCTCGCGGAACGCCACATCGCCCTCGGCCATCGCGTCGAAGTCGGCGGCGTGGCCGGCCAGATCACCAAAATCAGCCTACGCAGCACGATCGTCGTGACCAATGACAACATCACCATCATCGTCCCCAACTCGAATTTCATCACCAACCCGGTGACCAACTGGAGCTACGGCGATCCCAAGGTGCGGTTGCGCCTGCCGGTCGGCGTTGCCTATGGCAGCGATGTCGAAAAGCTAAAGCGGGTGTTGCTGGAGATTGCGGCGGAGAATCCAGCCGTGCTCAAAGAGCCGGCCCCGTCGGTGCGCTTTCTCGAATTCGGCGACAGTGCGCTGAACTTCGAACTGGCTGTCTGGACCATTGACATGGCACGCAGCCCGACGCGCTTTCGCAGTGACTTGTTTTTCGCCATCGAACGAAAGTTACGCGAAAACCACATCGAAATTCCCTTTCCGCAGCGCGACCTGCATCTGCGTTCCGGAAAAATCACGATCGAGAACAAGAGCGGCGGCGGGTTCGAGGCGGGCTTGCAACCGGATTAACGAGACGAACATTCTCAGTTACCACCATCACGGACGTGGCCGGCTTCTTCTTCTTTCTCGGCCTGGCGGCGCTGGCGCTGCGGTGGTTCGGGACGTAACCTCGGGTCGCCAGCCAGATGCAAGGTTCAGGCTTCGGCAGCTTCTTCTGGAAACTGTTTGCTCATGCAATCCGGGCAAATGCCGTGAGTAACGTCAATCTTGGCGTGTTCGGACAAGTAACTATCCAACGATTGCCACTTGTCTTGTTCGTTGCGGATTTTACGGCACCAGGCGCAGACTGGGAGCAATCGTTCGAGGGCGGCAATGCGATGCCTTTGCCGGACAGTGTACGCCACCAGCCAGGCAAACGAGCAAAGCACAGCGACACGAATCAGCAGGTTGATAACCGACACTGTCATGGGCCATGGCACGTCATGGAAAAAACTGAAGGCGAAGCGCACCACCGGCTGGCTCACGGCGAAAAACAAGCCCCAACGCAACCCCCGGTTCCATGCCGCAAGCGCAACGGGAAAAATAAAAGCGATGGGAAATTGGATGGTCGGGCCGGCATAATAGTCCGCAGTCAGGAATATGCCGGCAAGGCCAAACCAGACCGTCGGATGCGCGGACCACACGGTCCAATGGGAAGGACGTTGGTCTGAAGTGGAATAGATCATGGCCAAAAAATAACACGTCCCACCTCAAACGTCCATGCGCCGACCAGAAGTGGCAACCATGAAAACCTGCATAATCGAGCATTCGAAGTCTTGCTTCCCCCCACCTTTTGCCGGGAGTATGGCAGGAAGCATTATGGCGATTTGTCCGTCGGTGAAGACGCGCCCACAAACCCGCCGGATATACCGATGCCCCCGAGGTAGTTATTGAGAAATGCCTCTGGCGTTCCCAATTACTCGTTCACAAGTCGCCGCTCCCGGCCTTCTCGACTTCGGCGCGCAACAGATCGTGCAGGGTGATGATGCCCAGAATTTTTCCGCCGTCGTCATCCACCAGGACGACGAAGTTGATGGGGGATTCGACCAGCAATCCTTGCAGCTTGCGGACCGTCTGGTGCGGCAAGCAGGTCGTGGCGTTTTCCAGTTTGGGGGCGCGGTTTTCCCGCAGGGCCGCCTCGGCTTCACGGCGCGTGAGAATGCCCGTCAGCTTGTCCCCCTGCACCACCGGGAAACGCTGATAGGGATGCGCCTTCAGGACGTCCTGCAATTTGGCCGGGACCAGGTCGCGGATGATCACCGGACGAAAATTCGCTATCGCCGAGACCGGAAATTGCTGCCAACTCTGCAAATCGCGCGGCGGACGCACGTGTTCAATATGGTAGCCGTCCTGGGTCAGGAGCGCGTCGTAGAAATTCTCCCGGTTCATCTTGCGGCTGATGGCCTGGCTCACCAACGCACCGATCATGAGCACGGGCACCAGCGCAAACTCATGCGTCATTTCAAACACAATGAGGATGCCCGTGACCGGCGCTCCCACCACTGCGCCCAAACACGCGCTCATCCCCACCACCGCCAGCGTCAGCGTATCAGCCCGCGCCATCGGCCATTCCAGTCCCACCAGCCCCGCCAGGGCCACGCCCGTCATGCCGCCAAAGAACAATGTCGGCGAAAAAATCCCACCGCACCCGCCAAAACCGTAACAGGTGAACGTGGCGATGAACTTGGCGGCCAGCAGCACCGTTGCGAGTTGCCAGCCGATGTCGCCGGCCAGGGCGCTGGACAGGTCGTCGTAACCCAGGCTGAATACGCCCAGCCGTTGTGTCCGCTCAAACACCGCCACGCCCAGTCCCCAGGTGATAAGCCCACCCGCGAGCGGCAGCAGCCAGCCGGGAACCCGACGGGTTGACTTCATCCGTCCGCGCAATCCCAGCGACGCCTTCTGGAAATAGACGCCCACCAGTCCCGCCAGCGCCGCGACCACAGGGGTCAACAAGTAACCCACCCACGACGGCGCAGCCGCGCCGGTGAGGGTGAAGGAAGGCTGCGCCCCGATGACACCATGCACGACCAGCGCACCCAGCACCGACGCCAGCAGCACGCCGCCCAGCAACCGGCTGTTCAGGTCACCGATGATTTCCTCCAGCACGAACGTTGTGGCCGCCAGCGGGGTGTTGAAGGCCGCCGCCAAGCCCGCCGCCGCGCCGGCTGCCGCCGCCAGCCGCCGGTTCTGCTTGGCTTCGCCGGCCAGGCCGGCCAGGTTCGAGCTCACCGCGCCGGCCAGTTGCACGCTGGGTCCTTCGCGCCCGAGACTCTGGCCGCCACCGATGCTAACAATACCGGCCACAAATTTCACCCAGGCCACGCGCCACGGCACCGTCCCGAAATCCTTCCAGAAGGCGAGCTTGAGCTGCGGAATGCCGCTCCCGGCCGCCTCGCGGCAAAAAGAGTTCAACAACCAGCCCATCAGCAGGGACGAAACGACAATAATTGCCAGGCTGCCGATGAGAAAGGTGGACGTTGACTGTTGGGACAGCTTGCCCAGTCCCAGCCGGTAGAGCCAGTTGATGCCCATTTGAAAAAACACCGCCGACGCGCCGGCACCCAGACCGTAAAGGCATGTCTGCAACACAGCGCGAGACTGCTTGGGCAGCCTCTGTAGGTAATGGACCAGGATCTGCATATCGCAAAAACAAAAGTCTCTCGCCCGCTCGCAGTCAATTCAAGGTGAATTATTTCCGGCAACCGTTAAGAGCGAGGCCCGCCGCCTGAGTCGAAACCTCGCCACTCGCTGTTTTGATCTTGAAGCAAGGGGGCTCAAGGCACGAAGCGAGGGCCGAAGGTGAATCCGCACAGCACTCACCTTTCGTTACCTCTGCTGTGTGGTTCAACTCTTTATTCCCGTGGAACACCTTCGGTGGCGGATGATCACAATCGTTGATATGGCTTGATGCACATACAATTAGCTAAAAACCGTAAAAGGTTACTCGAATGAGCAATCTCGCGACCATCCTTGGAGAGAAGCAACAATTTCTTGAGCAACTTGTTGATAATTTGTGCCAAGTCCCAAGAGTCATAGCAAAGTTCTTGGGCGGTTTAGCGGATGTCGTGCGGATTGCTTGTCAGGCTCATTTTTAAGAAACGTGCCTTCAATTCCAAATAAATGAACTGGCGTGAAAATCCTCTCGTGCGCGAAATCCTAAAAGCAAAACTCCCGGAGCCGGGCGGCGGGTGCAATGTGGAGCGCAGGCGGATGAGGCGAGCAATACATTGACGCGCCGACCGGCGACACATAATCGAATCCCGATTCGCGCACACGGCAACCAGCAGATGCGTTGACATGGTGTTGACGGGAACATTCCCGAACGTCGCTTCAGTGCAAACTTCTCGCGTTTGCTCACCTCAATTGAGATTGGACTTTCGTGAGGCTAATCCAGCCTGTGCCGTAAATTTTCATAGGGCACGCGTTACCCCGTAGTTTCACACGGTTTTTACGGCTCGCCAAAATCTCGCCGATGGTCGCGCGAAATGCTTCGCTTGTGCTAACCGCATTGTTGCGTCAGGTGCTAACCCTGTTATTTCACCGTGTTGCTAACCGCGTTGCGAACTTTGTTGCTTCGGATGTTGCCTCGCCGTTGCCAACCCTGTTGCGAAGCCGGTGCTAACCGTGCTGCCAGGGTTTCAAACCATTCGCCGCATTCCTTGAAGGTTCCTTCCCGCCGATAGGCGCGGGTGCCAGGTGTCGGCTCGCCGACAATGGGCAGCAGCTCTTTCGGCACCTCGATGAATGGAAACTGAATGAACGGCATATCGCATAAAGTATCATAACGAATACAGTTGTCAACTACAAATCTTGGAATTTTTCCTGCCGTTGGCTTGATGCCGTCTTGCACATGACTTGCGGCTGCATTTGGGCCGCTTTCAGAGACCGCTCAATCCCGGAAAGCCGGAAAGGGGTGGGCGGCGAGTCGCCCGCGAGGGGGTTGAGGGTCAACCGTTCAATTGTGACCATGCTGACACCGAGCGCGCTGGCGTCCGAGTATCACGTCCGCCGATCTCGTCGTGGCTGTGTCCGCCTATGCTGCCAGCCGGTGCGATGGGCGAGTACGGCAGCGCCATACTACACCGCAAGGGCGCAAAGCCGCTTCGCATCTTCAAATTCTTCCGGGCGCATTTGGTTCCGCTGATACTACTTCGCTCGCCGTCAACAAAAAAGGCCAGCCTCGATCTGAGCGGGCTTCAATGGCCTCAAAGCAATGAATGGATGCCCACTATAAGGGCATACACTTTTCGCGGATAAGTCAATGCACCAAGGCAGAGCATAAACCTTGGCAAAGAACTCGACATGTTTGCAACGTTCCTGAACCGAGTGGCGAAAATGAAGGCATTTGTCCGAACTCTGGAAAACAAAGAACATGTCGGCAAAAGCGGAACCCTTTGCAAAAGCGATTCTCAGGCCAAACTGTTTGAAGTTTTTTATCTCATCTCGTATCAAGAGGCTCTTCCCGATTATCGTTTCATCGGACAAGGCGTCGGCATAGATGAATAGCGCAAGAATGGCTCCAGTTGGTTCCAGTCGCAGCCCTGCAAAATCGGAAAGACCCCGAAGCTTGGCAACAGCTGAAAGCACCTCCTCGTCTTTGAACTTCGGGAATCCAGTTCCGAGAGCTGCGATGATGCCACCAGCAGCGAACATAACCGTGCGACTGCACCGTGACTCGAAACTTGTTGCATCGGTTTTGACACGCTTCGTGTGTATGACTGTGTAAATTGGTGACGCAATTTGTGACGCGAAATTGAACGTGTCGGCGTTTGCCTTTTTGTAGGCAGGCCGGGCACGGTCTCGTTGCCGGGAATAAAAAGTTGTCATGGTTAGTCCGTTGTTTCGTTGTCGCCATCCCACGTCTGGTCAACCTCGATGCCGATGATTGGCGGCGGGGATTGCGTCATGAAGATGATAGCGGGAATGACCGTGACGGAGTTGCCTTGTGGCCGTTTCCGTCGCAGGCCACCGCTCAATATCCAACCGATGGCCAGCAGCGCCAGCCAGACAAACACCAGGTAGAGATAAACGCCGTAATTTTGAATCAGGGCGTCCAGAAAGTTGAAAATGGGATTCAGCAATTCAACGGGATTTAAGTTCATGGTTCGTCCTTCGTTTCAGTTTCTCACTCTCTGTCCCCATCGTGGCTGTGATGGTTGCCAGCCTCGCCAGCATGTTTTCCGACAGAAGCACATGGCCAATCCATGTCGTGGGTTTGCAGGCGCGTAAAATGCGATTGCGACGCGCCCAGCTTGCCTTCCTTGATGCGTTTGTGGACGGCCGCCCGCTGGACGGGCACGAACATGGTGACGCCGGCGGATGAGATGTCGTCGTCCTTGAAATTATTTCTGCGGAATTGACATCGCTCCTCCCCGTCTCTAGCCTCTTTGCGCAAAGACACGCGCTTTGCCCCGAATTCCCGTTCGGGGATTTTTGTTGCAGTGGGACAGGCATCCTGCCTGTCAAACAGAACAGAGACAGGCTGGAAGCCTGTCCCACCTTGAAAAAAAATATGGCAAACACAATTTTGGTCGGCGCCCAGTGGGGCGACGAAGGCAAAGGCAAAATCATTGACGTGCTGACGGAGAACGCGGACATCGTCGTCCGCTACGCCGGCGGCAACAACGCCGGCCACACCGTTTTCATCGGCAAGCAAAAATACGTCCTGCACCTCGTGCCGTCCGGCATCCTGCGCAAAAAAAAGCTGTGCGTCATCGGCAACGGCGTGGTCATTGACCCCGTCGGACTGGTTGACGAAATCAAAGGACTCCGCAAGCTCGGCGTCAAGGTCGGCGACAATCTCGTCGTGAGCGAGACCGCCCACGTCGTCCTGCCGTATCACCGCGAACTGGACGCGCAGCGGGAAGTTCTCAAGGGCAAAAATAAAATCGGCACGACCAAACGCGGCATCGGCCCGGCCTACGGCGACAAGGCGGCGCGCGTCGGCCTGCGGATGATTGACCTCGTGAACCCGAAACGTTTCGAGGAAAAATTGCGCCTGCGCATCAAGGAAAACAACGAGGTGCTGCGCGCGCTCGGCGCCAAGCCGCTTTCCTTCAAACAGGTTCTCAAGGAATATCACGCCGCCGGGAAACAATTGAAGCCGTTCGTTGCCAACACCGTCGTGCTGCTGCACCAGGCGATGCGGCGCGGCGACAATATTTTGTTCGAGGGTGCGCAGGGCACGTTCCTCGACATTGATCACGGCACGTATCCGTTCGTCACGTCGTCGAACACCACGGCGGGCGGCGCGTCCACCGGCTCCGGCGTGGCGCCGAACAAAATGGACGAAGTCGTCGGTGTGATGAAGGCCTACACGACGCGGGTGGGCGAGGGGCCGTTGCCGACGGAGAACGCCGAAATCGCCGACTTGCTGCACGGGATGGGCCGCGAATTCGGCGCGACGACCGGACGCGCGCGGCGCTGCGGCTGGTTTGACAGCGTGGCCACGCGACACGCGACCATGGTCAACGGCATTGACAAACTTGCCGTCACGAACCTCGACGGTCTTGACACGGTGGAAACCATCAAAGTCTGTGTTGCCTATCGTCATGGCCGGGCGCGTTACGATTTCGTTCCGAACGACGCGCAGACGCTTGCGGAATGCGAGCCGGTATATGTGGAATTTGAAGGCTGGCATACGCCGACGGACAAGGCGCGTTCGTGGAAGCAACTGCCGCCCAAAGCGCGCGCTTATTTGAAGGCGATTGCCGAATTGACCGGGGCGAAGCTGGCCATTGCCTCCGTCGGCCCGAGCCGCGACCAGACGATTTTTGTTTGAAAATGAAAATTCGTTTTGCGAAAGCCGCGGTTGAAAAATCCCGGCAAACTTTGAAAGCCTTCGCATTTTTAACAACCATTTTTGCAATGACTCTTTCTTCCTTCGCCGGATCCACTAATTCATTGGAAAGATTTTCACCGCATTTTTCCACAAACACCGAAATTCAATGGCAAGCGCCGACGAATCGCTTGCCGAAAAGTTTTTGGATTTACAAAAAACTTCCGTCACGGCCTTTTTCGGCGTCAGTCATTTCCAATGCTGTCGTTCTCGCTTCATTGCAGGACAAAGGATTTCCCAAGCCCTCCACGAATGCGTTTTTTATCTGGAGTGCCTTTAATCCATGCGGCATGAGTCATAGCATCTTTTCCATTCAACCAGCCTCCACAACCATTTCTTTTTCATCGCCCAATCAAAATCTTTCGACGAACAATGTCCCCGACGATGAAACCGTCACAAAACGGGCGTTTGAATGCGCGGCTCGATTTGGCCTGGATCGGACGCACCTGATTCCGAAAAATGTTTATTCTTCATCGAATGCTGCTGGATGCGAAGAGACATTGACGAACGGTATTTGCGCCCGCGGAATTTTTTATCCCGCAAACTGGATGGTGTCAGTTTTTTTGGTGATGCGAATAATGGCTCGGAAGGTTTTTCAATTGAGTTTGGCAGTCACGGGCAAATTCGTTCCTTTTCCTTTGTGTGGCCAAACCTCGAACCCGATCAAATGAGCCTAACCACCAGTCCGAAAGAAATTATCCGTTGCATTTGGGAACATAATGTCATCGTATTGCCCGATGATAAACCGACCCGCCGTTTCTGAGTTCGTGACCTCAAAGCAGGGAATCAATACGCTACAAGGCTGAGGGGCGGGCATGGTGGAGGGAGCCCGCAGGGCGACCGGAACCATGCCCGCCCCTGGCGGCTCAAAAC
>Ga0224557_1000047_pt1 | contig 131666 bp, 112 predicted proteins | sample 714S31014metaG_FD_180677 | JGI IMG/M metagenome (GOLD analysis project Ga0224557, IMG submission 180677) | Peat soil microbial communities from Stordalen Mire, Sweden - 717 S3 10-14 | ecosystem: Environmental > Terrestrial > Soil > Wetlands > Peat | place: Sweden: Norrbotten County, Stordalen...
GAGTCGCGCCAACTATCTGTCAGTTGATAACCCTACCCCCTACCCCCGGTCTATTGGAATCAAGACTTTAGCGCGGATATTTTCCCAAAGTCTTGAGCGCCTTGGACTTATATGGAAAGTATTCCGGAATAAGGAGTTGCCCCCTCTAAAAGCGCTGAAAATGGTTTTGGGGCAGCTCCGAGGGCCGTCAATAGGAAACGGCACACTTCTTCTCTGCCCCAATCAAACAGATATTGTCGCATCGGATGGATTAGAAGTCTGTGATGTGCGCACTTGACTTTAGTGGGGACGGGGGCGGGGCAGTGATTGCAGCTTGCGTCTGGGGCAGTGTCCGAAAGACGGCGAAGTTGGGCACCGAGCACGGAGCGTTAGCTATCCTTGCGATAGAGAAGGTCACGCATCGCGTGCCTGCGAGCTTCGTTGAGAGCCTTGCGTTCGTCGGCGTCCGCGGCCGGCTTCGCTGCAGGATCGGCGTTTTCGGGTTCGCTGCACGCCGGACAACGGTTGGCAAAACCAGGCTTCCCCGGTTTCAATTCGAACTCTTCCGAGCACACCGCACAAATTTTAATAGGAAATGCCACGCGTAATAATGATACAACTCACCGTCAATTTTCTTGAACTGAGCAGGCGTCAGGTTGACAAGGAGACAAACGCATGGTCGCACGGATAGAGAACAGGTGGCTCTTTGGGGCGCGTGCTCCCCACGCCCATGTTTTCCGTCCCGAAAACGAAAACGAGGCTGCCCCATCCTTCGCGCGCTTTTCGCGAAGGGTGGGATTCCACGAACCTTTACCTCTTGGATTTCCCGGCACGACCGAGTGGCGCGACAAGAACTAGGCCTTGGAGCCATCGGCGCGAAAATCGCAAGCAGGCCGCTACCGTGGAACCCCACCCTTGCGCACCGAACGCGCGAGGGTAGAGCACGCCTCTATCGTCTTTCGGCGGAAACAGGTTGCTCCAATTTGTCGGCCAGCCAGAGTTTGATGAGCGACTGCCGAGTTACTCCGAGGCGGCGAGCTTCGCGATCCAAAGATTCGACCATCCATGCCGGGAAATCGACGTTCACGCGTCTTGCCTCGGTGCCCACCCGACGGGCTCGATCCAGTTGGAGAAGATCGGTTACGCGCGCGCCGGAATCGAATTTGCGGTCAAATGCCTTCGCCGTCGATGTCTTCACTTTCAGTGTCTTCGCTTTCATAGATGGTCACCTCCTCCGGGCGCGAACGCCGCACGGAAATCAATCGAATGCTCTCCCCTCGCCGAGTAATGACCGCCGACCAGTGCTTTTCACCGATTTTTCCGATCAGCAACCACCGCGGTTCATCGCTGGTGCGGGCTGGGATTTCCAGTAGCATCGGATCCGCCCAAAGGGGCTGGGCCGCCTCGAAATCGATGCCGTGCTTAATCTTGTTCTGTGCACTCTTCTCGGGATGGTACTCGAACTTCATACAATCTCAGCGCGATATGCAATATCTGTATAATAAAGGTATAGATAATATACCATAATTAGCCATTTTCGACGCCAATCAGTTTCCCCAGTTGAGGACTTGGAAGCCAACCCTTGCGGCACAGAACGCGCAAGGATAGGGCAAGCCGGGTGCAAGCGGCTCAGCCCTCCCACGCCCATGTTTTTTGCCGTCCCGAAAACGAATCGAGGCTGCCCCAACTTTCGCGTGCTTTTCACGAAGGGTGGGATTCCACGAGCCCTTACCTCTTTGGATTTTTCCGCCACGACCGAGCGACGCCACTGGACCTTGGAACCATCGGCGCGAAAATCCCAAGCAGGCGGCTACCGTGGAATCCCACCCTTGCGCACAGAACGCGCAAGGATGGGGCAACCCGGCACCAGGCGTCAGTTTGGGAGTTGTCCTAGAACGGAACGCAGAATATCAAACACGTAGTGCTCGCGAGGAAAAACCCTTTCAAAGTTGGCTCGCGCCGACAACAAGTGTTTCTTTGCCAACTCAACGTTGCTACCCTTCAGCATCTGGCCTGCGTAGAAGTCGCAGTTCGCTTGGACCAGTGCGTCCTCAGCATAGTCTGTCTTCAGGGTCGCGAAGAGCTCAAGCAGATCGGGAACCGTAACTCCGACCTCTCCGGTGTAATTGAAGCATTCTCGGAAGACCGTCGGATTATGGGGGTCAATGCGGAGCATGCGTCGTATGAGATTGAGTGTTCCGCCCTTATCGCCAAGCCCCATCAGCACCAAGAAAAGCTGAGTCAGGCCTTTATGGTTGTTCTGGACTAGCGAGAGGCTTTCTTCGAGGGACCGCTTAGCGTCCTGCAACTGTCCCATCTCGCGCTGCCAGCATCCAATTTGACATAACAGACTTGCGCGTTTGTCGGCGGCAGGCTGTTCCCTGAGTTGCTCCCGAGCTTTCGCGATTGCGTGTGTATGGTCGTAGGTGACCTTGATGGGGAAGGCATCTCTGATGACGAATCGAAGTTTCCGAAGGTTCTTGCGCTCTAATTCGGGCGGTGTGAAGAGGACGCACATGAAAATGAAATTCTCAAAGTCGATAAACCCCGTGAACTCGAGAGGGGAGTCGCGCATTTTCTTGAAGCGTCTAATGAGCGTTCTGGCTCCCACTCTTTGCCCCTTTACACCGCCCAGCAGCTGAATCTCAGCTTCGGGCACGTCCTTTGTCATATATTCTTTTTGATATTCCAGTAGCATATCAAGCGTATTAATTTGTTTATCCTTTTTGTTCCAAAAGCCGACATACATAACCTCCTTGTTGTTGAAGGCCTCGTCGAACGTCACACCCCGCTGATACAGCCATGCTACCGCGTCGTGCCTCTTGGTTGCGTCAACAACCCACCCAAGAGGGGCCGCAATAGATACACCATTCTCGCCCGAATACGGAATTGCGGCCCGGCCTTGGTATTCTTGCAATTCGTCGAAGTTAAGGACATCAAGGATAAGATCAAGATCATCATGATGAGCGCGGTTTATGGCCGCAGGCGTGTAGCCCTCAAGGGCAACCATCACCCCCGTATGAGCTTCTACGTCACGCACTAATCCCATGAAGGCTTCTACATCGGTAACGTCGATCTTCCTTCCGCGATGCTTTGCATCGACAACGATCCTGAAAGAAAAGTCGGCTGCTTGCTCTTCGATGAGGAGATCTATTTGGCGCCCGACTTTCGAGAACTTGCCAGTCACATGGGCGTTAGGGGTAATTTGTGCAGAGGGGTATGCTTCTCGGAATTCTTTCTCGATCTCGCGCTCGTACTGACGCCAGTCCATTTCACTCAATCCCCAACTCCCTCGCCAGCGCTTTCCACTTGCCATCCACCAGCGCGCGCGTCTTTGCGTCCATTGTGATTTCGTCGGGCCAAGGACGCGTGAAGCCTTCGCTTGACCACTTACGTGTCGCGTCGATGCCCATCTTCGAACCGTAATCGGGCAGGCGCGAAGCATGGTCTAGCGAATCTACTGGGCCTAGCGTGAACTGGATGTCGCGCTCGGGGTCGATGTTATTGAACACCTTCAGAGTTACATCGGCCAGGTCTTGCACGTCTACGTCTTCATCCACCACGACGATGCACTTCGTGAACATCGCCTGGCCTAGCGACCAGATGGCGTTCATTACTTTGCGGGCTTGTCCGGGATAGGACTTGCGGATCGAGACGATCATCAGGTTGTGAAAGACGCCTTCAATGGGAAGGTTGATGTCGACAAGTTCGGGAATGGTCAGCCGCATCAGCGGGAGGAAGATGCGCTCGACGGCTTTGCCCATCCAGGCGTCTTCTTGCGGCGGCTTGCCGACTACTGTTGCGGCGTAGATTGGGTCTTTGCGGTGCGTGATGCAGGTGACGTGGAAAACGGGATACTCGTCTTCGAGGGAGTAGAAGCCGGTGTGATCGCCGAAAGGGCCTTCCGTTCGCAGTTCGTCGAGATTGACGTAGCCTTCGAGGATGATCTCGGCGTTGGCGGGAACTTCCAGGTCAACGGTTTCGCACTTTACTAACTCAACCGGCTTCTGGCGGAGGAAGCCGGCGATGATGAACTCTTCGACATCGGGCGGCGCGGGAACGATGGCGGAGAAGGTGAGCGCGGGCTCGGTGCCGATGGCGACGGCAACTTCCATGCGGCCGGAAGGGCGATCGCCCTCGGCCAACTTCGCGCCGCCGGAAGAACGGGCCATGATATCAACGGCTGCGCGGGCGCTTCCATCGCTCGGCATCGATTGCCGCATGCGTTCGCGGTAGTGTTCCGCTGCTACTTTCTGGCGTTGCCAGTGCATGCCTGCGGTGCGCTCGTCGTACACCTGCATGCGGTACATCCCGACGTTGCGCTTACCGGTCTTTGGATCGCGCGTGATTACGCACGGCAGCGTGATGAAGCGTCCGCCGTCTTTCGGCCAGCACTTGAGGATGGGGAAATCGAGCAGCGAGAAGTTGTCGCGTTTGATGACTTCCTTGCACGGTCCGGTCGGAACCGTCTTGGGGAAGAACTTGCCCATTTCTGCCAGCATGGGCAGCATCTTCACCTTATCAAGAAAGCCTTGGGGTGATTTCACATCGAGGAATCCGCGAATGCGCTCGGCGACTTCGTCGAGCGCGTCGACTTCCAGCGCCATCCGCATGCGCCGAGCCGAGCCGAACTGGTTAATAAGCAGCTTCTGGCCGGGATAGCCTTTGAGATTCTCAAACAGGAGCGCTTTTCCGCCAACACTTCCCTGCTGATCGCGACTCTTTGAAACGCGGTCGGTGATTTCGGTGATTTCGAGAATCGGATCGGCTTCGGTGCGGATTCGCTTGAGTTCGCCGGCGCGCTCGAGCGCCTGGATCCAGTCGCGCAGATCGTCGTAAGCCAAGATTCCTCCATCCAATGACAGACGATTATAGACGGACGCAAGAAAACCATTAACCACAGAGGACACAGAGAATCACGGAGGGGATCGACGCTCTTCCACATTTCGCGCGCTGCGGCTAGGATATGGGAATCAAATCGGCAGTTATCGGCGCTGGGCCGGCAGAGTTAAAACCGGAGGAAACATGATCCGCTTGAAGGTGAACGGGAAAGAAAGAACATTTGATGGCGATCCCGAGATGCCGTTGCTCTGGTATTTGCGCGACGTGGCCGGGCTGACGGGGACGAAGTTTGGCTGCGGCATGTCCCTCTGCGGCGCGTGCACGGTGCACCAGAATGGCGAGGCCATCCGCTCGTGCTCGACTTCGATGAAGGATGTAGCGGGCAGCGAGATCACTACCATTGAGGGCATCGCGGCCATGCACCCCGTGCAGAAGGCGTGGATGGAGATTCGCGTTCCGCAATGTGGCTACTGCCAGACTGGCCAGATCATGCAGGCCATCGCCCTGCTCAAAGAGAACAAGCACCCGAGCGACCAGGACATTGACGTCGCCATGTCGGGCAACCTGTGCCGCTGCGGGACTTATCAGCGGATTCGGGCGGCGATTCATCAGGCCGCAAAGGAGCCGGCATGAACTTCATTGACAGGAAGATTGTTGAGAATGTCAGCCGCCGCGGATTCCTGCAAGGGGCGCTTGCTTCGGGCGTTTTCATCCTGAGCGCGCGCTTTGTTTCCCAGCCGCTCTGGGCTGAGGGCGAGGCGGCGACCGCGTTTGATCCCAGTTTGTGGATGGCAATCGCCTCCGACGGGACCGTCACTATTGTGGCGCATCGATCGGAGATGGGGTGCGGAAGCCGCACGGCTCTGCCGCTTGTAGTGGCCGACGAACTCGATGCCGACTGGGCGAAGGTCAAGATTGATCAGGCCATTGGCGATCCGAAATACGGAGATCAGGATACGGACGGGTCGCACTCGGTGCGCAGTTACTTTGAGCTGATGCGCCAGGTAGGAGCAACTGGCCGCGCCATGCTGATCAGCGCGGCCGCTACGCAGTGGAATGTTCCCCCCAACGATTGCTCCACTGAGCCGCACTTCGTTGTGCATAAGGCCAGCGGACGCAAGTTAGGCTATGGCGAACTCGCTCCGGCTGCGGCGAAGTTGCCGGTGCCAAAGAAAGAAGAGTTGCGGTTCAAATCGCGCGGTGAGTGGCGCTACATCGGCAAGGAGAGCAACGCGTTATTTGACCTGCCTGACATTGTCACCGGCAAGGCGGTCTTCGGCATGGATGCAGAGATGCCCGGCATGGTGTTTGCATCGATCGAGCATCCGCCCGTGCTGGGACAGAAGATCAAGTCCTATGACGACAAGGCCGCGCTCAAAGTTGCTGGCGTGCGGAAGACGCTGACGATTGACACGGTCGAGCCTCCGCACATGTTCAAGCCGCTGGGGGGCGTTGCGGTGATCGCCGATAACACCTGGGCCGCTTTCAGTGGGCGCAGGCAATTGAAGATCGAATGGGATAGCAGCCCGCATTCGGTGTATAACTCCGGCGAATTTCGCAAGACGCTTGAAGCCACTTCCCGGCAACCGGGAAAAGTCGTGCGCAACGTGGGCGATGTAGATGCGGCATTTGCGAAGGCGGGGAAGATCATAGAGGCCGGGTACTACACCCCGCACCTCGCGCACGGCGCCATGGAACCGAACGTGGCCGTCGCGGAGTACCGCGATGGCAAAGTGCTGGCCTGGGCGCCAACGCAGAATCCGCAGGCCGTGCAGGAGACCGTGGCCGGTGTGCTGGGCCTTAAGAAAGAAGATGTAACTTGCCATGTAACTCTGCTCGGCGGCGGGTTCGGGCGCAAATCGAAGCCGGATCAGGTTGCCGAGGCGGCGCTTCTCTCGAAGCAAGTGGGCAAGCCGGTCAAAGTCGTATGGACGCGGGAAGACGATACCAAGTGCGATTTCTTCCACTCCGTTGCAGCGATGTACATGAAGGCTGCGATCGGCGCGAACGGCAAGCCGACGGCGTGGTTGCAGCGCACGACTTATCCGCCGATCGGTTCAACATTTGATGCGTCGGCTAAGTACGCCGACGACGAAATGGGTCTGGGTTGGAACAACCTGCCATTCGACATTCCAAATCATCGCGCGGAAAACGGGCCGGCTGACTATCATGTACGCATCGGCTGGCTGCGCAGCGTGGCCAACATCTATCACGCGTTTGCGATCCACTCATTTGCCGATGAACTGGCAAGGAACGCCAACCGGGATCCGGTCGAGTACTTACTCGATCTTGTAGGTCCGGCGAGGGTCGTACAGCCTGATCTCAAGGGCGATGAGGCGGAAGAAGCCAAAGCTTATCCGCTGGATACGGCGCGGTTGCGGCGTGTGATTGAGGTCGCGGCGGAAAAGTCACAGTGGGGCAAGCTCCCAACTGGCAAAGGGCGTGGAATGGGAATTGCCGCCCACCGCAGCTTCCTTACTTATGTAGCCACGGTTGTCGAAGTGGAAGTCGACAACAAAGGCCAGGTGCACATTCCGAATGTGTGGACCGCTGTGGATGCCGGCACCGTCGTCAGCCCCGATAACATTCGCAATCAGTTTCAGGGTGCGGCTGTATTTGGGACCAGTCTGGCGTTGTTTAGCGAGATCACAGCCACCAAGGGCGTCATCGATCAAGGTAACTTTGACACCTATCAGCTTGCGCGCATGAATCGCGCGCCGCGGCAGATTGACGTGCACATTGTGGAAAGCGACGCGCCGCCGGCGGGCGTGGGTGAGCCGGGAGTTCCGCCGTTTACGCCGGCGCTGTGCAATGCGGTCTTTGCCGCGACAGGGAAACGAGTGCGCGAACTGCCGGTATCGAAGACAAAGCTGATGTGAGCGAAATGGTGCGTCTTCTTCGTTTCGACAAAACTCAGCTTCTGGCAAAGATCGCGCAGCTTTCCGAGCAGGATCGGACGGCTTTCGCCGCTGCAATTGCTGAGCGAATGCTGGGTGCCTATGCCAAGTACTCCAATCGGACGGGCAGGGGAAGCCCCAGCCAATTGCGTGAAATATTAGAAAGCGTTTGGGCAAATCTTGCTGGAATCCCCATGTCAGAGCAAGGAATTGCAACCATGATCGATAGGGCTACGGGGCTGCTTCCCGGAGAAGACCACCGCCCGTGGGTATTGGAGCAGGGCGCTGCGGAGGACGCCGTTTCGGCTGTTATCTATTCGCTAAGAAGCCGCATGAGTGGATTGCCGGAAGAAGCCATGTGGGCCGCAACGGTTGCTTGTGACGCTGTCGATGATTTTGTGATCAACCGCGACGACATTGACATGAACTCCCCTGGGTCGGAGGCGCGCGTGGTTGCCGACCCCCTGATGCAAGCGGAGCTTGGACGGCAACAACGTGACCTTGATGAGTTATTGCGCGGGACAGCGACGCTGCAAGGATTGCAGGAGAGATCGAAATCAGAGGCAGCACAATTCATTCCATAGGCAAGGCCGACCCCGAATGAGGCCGGAAAGGCCGCGATGAGAAAATTGTTTGCGTTACTGCTGCTGTCCGTAGGAGCTTTGGCAACCGCCCAGGAGATTACTGTGGCGGCCGCGGCTGACCTTAGCGCGGCTCTGCCCGAGATCGCCGCAAAATACAAGAGCCAGACCGGGCAGGAGGTAAAGCTCACTTTCGGCGCGTCCGGCAACCTGACGACGCAGATTCGCAATGGCGCGCCCTTCGACATTTTCTTCTCTGCCGACGAGGATTATCCGAACCAACTCATCGACGCAGGCATGGCCGAGAAGAACACCCTTTACCGCTATGCGGTCGGCCGCCTGGTGCTCTGGATTCCGAGTGATTCACCTTTGGATTTGTCGAAGCTTGGCATGCAGGCGCTGCTGGATCCAGCGGTGAAAAAGATCTCGATTGCGAATCCGCAGCACGCGCCATATGGTCGCGCTGCCGAGGCGGCGTTACGCCATTTCGGAATCTACGATCAGGTCTCGATCCGGCTGGTGCTGGGAGAAAACGTGTCGCAGGCAGCGCAGTTCGTCGAGTCGGGCAATGCCCAGGCGGGTTTAATCGCGCTGTCGCATGCGCTTGCGCCAGCGATGAAACCAAAAGGCCGCTACTGGACCGTTCCCCTCGACGCCTACCCAACGCTGAACCAGGCAGCCGTCGTGCTTTCCCAGTCGAGACAAAAAGAAGCGGCACGCAAGTTCCTGGAATTTGTGCGCTCCGCGGAGGTAACTTCCCTGCTGCAAAGCTACGGCTTCAGCCTGCCCGCGGAGACCCACTGAAATGAATTGGGAAGCTTTATGGTTGACCGTGAGGCTGGCGACCATCGTCTCCGCCATTCTATTTGTCATCGGAATTCCCCTTGCGTACTGGCTCACCTCGTCGCGCTGGCGATGGAAGTTTCTGGTCGAGGCCGCGGTCGCGCTCCCCATCGTCTTGCCTCCGACCGTGCTCGGTTTCTATGTTCTGGTCGCGCTCGGGTCGCGCAGCCCGCTCGGACGCTGGTGGCAGTCGATGACCGGGCACACCCTGGCTTTTACGTTTGAAGGTTTGGTCATCGGATCCTTGTTATATAGCCTTCCTTTTGCCGTGCAGCCGTTCGCCGCCTCGTTCGGCGCGGTCGATGCAAAACTGTTGCGTGCTTCTGCCACACTTGGACATTCTCCGGCGCTAACGTTCTGGCGCGTCGTGCTACCTCTTTCAAGGGCGGGCCTGGTCACGGGATTCACCTTAAGCTTCGCGCACACGCTGGGCGAGTTTGGCGTCGTGCTCATGGTGGGAGGCAATATTCCCGGTGTGACCCGTACGATTTCCATTGATATTTACGATCAAGTACAGGCGGCAAACTATTCGAGCGCGAACCAAACCGCGCTGGCGCTGCTGGTGATTTCTTTTATTCTGCTGTCGATTGTGTATGGAATGAATCGGCGTTCGTGGGTGGTGGGTCCGTGGAAGTAAGGTCAGCAGCGTCCCCGCCAGCCCCGCCCGTGGGAATTTCCTCCGAACTCGAGGTTCGCATTCGCAAGCGCTTTCCAAATCCCGAGGGGAGTTTTCTGCTGAATGTCCACTTCCGCGCGCTGGCAGGATTCACAATTCTCTTCGGCGCTTCTGGAGCTGGCAAGACCACGCTGCTCGATTGCATCGCCGGACTGACTGATCCCGACGAAGGACGAATCGTGGTTGGCGGAGACGCCGTCTATGATTCCGACAGCAAAGCGAACCTGCCTGCCTGGAAACGCGGCATTGGCTATGTGCTGCAGGACTTAGCCCTCTTCCCTCACTTGACCGCCGAGCAAAATGTCTCCTATGGGTTGCGCCGCTTGAGCCAGTCCGATAGACAGACTCGCAGCCGCGAGATGCTGAGCGCCTTCCGGATCGACCACTTGCGAGATCGCCGGCCGGCGCAGATCTCAGGCGGCGAACGCCAGCGCGTTGCCCTGGCGCGCGCACTGGTGATCGAGCCGCGAGCGTTGTTGCTCGACGAGCCGCTGATTGCGCTCGACCGTCCGACCAAGTCGCTGATTTTGGCTGACCTGCGCCGCTGGAACCAGCAATCGCGCATCCCGATTCTCTTCGTGACGCATAGCGGTGAGGAAGTGTTTGCGCTTGGCGAAGAAGTCATCGTGCTGGAGGCGGGAAAGATCGTGGCGCAAGGCCAGCCCAAGGATGTAATGCACGCTCCGCGAAGCGAGACGGTGGCGCAGCTGTCGGGGTTTGAAAATATATTCGACGCGACGGTGGTCGCGGGAAATGAGAATCGCGGCACGATGACCTGCCGCATTGGCACGGGGTCGCTCACCCTGGAAACTCCGCTGGTGGCGATGGAGGCTGGAGCTCGCCTGAGGGTTGGCATTCGCGCCGGCGATATTTTGCTGGCAACCGAGAACCCGCACGGGCTAAGTGCACGCAACGTCGTCGCCGGAACCATTCAGGCGCTGGAACAAAGGCATGGAATTGTCTCTGCGGTAATCGATTGCAGAGGGACTTCGCTTGAGGTGCATCTAACGCTGGCCGCCCGCGAAGCTCTCGGGCTCACTCCCGGCAAGAGCGTTTGGGTCATCGTCAAGACGCATTCCTGTCACCTGCTGGGCGGATAGTCGGCCGGCAAGCGCAACTGCGCATCTTGTTCTTTGTCGAGCGCAATCACCGCAACCCAAAGTCCGTTCTCCTCTTTGTGAAACACGATTCTTCCGCCCATGCGCCGGGCGATCTCTTCGGGCAACAAATCGCGGTGATAGCCGAAGAACCTTGCCTTGATTTCCTGCCAAGCTGCCCAGTTCGCCAGCAACTCATGCCGTGGCTGATATTTCGTCGAAAACACGAACGCCACGTCAAATTCGCTTCGGGCCGCATATGCCACGTCGATTTGCGCAGCGGTAAAGTCTTCGATTCGCACCACGCGAAACGGCCGCGCAACATATCCCAGCCACGGGCGATTGAGTTCGTCGGAAGCCGGCCACGCAGTCAGCACAGTTGCATTGGGATAACGCATAGTCATGAACCGGCTGGCTTCGGAATGCATCACCACAAAGTCGCGATAGGCGAGGTTATCTTCGAGCGAGAAACCATAAGGAGGATTGCTAAACAATCCCGCGACAAACGTCACCGCAAGGGCACCCGCAACCAGCTTCCAATAGCGCAGGCGACGCGACAGTGCCGCCACCGATAACAGAATTACCAGTGGCGTAACGGGCAACAGGTAGCGCGCCAGCGGCGCACCGCCGACCGCAGACATGAATACCAGGTAAGCGAGAATTACGGCCGCAATGGCGGCCTGTTGCCAGATTTCGATCCGTCGACGCGGGTGACCGTTCTCGATCTGCGGCGGCCGGAGCATCGCGAGCACAACAGACAGGCTGAGCAGCCACAGGCCGAAATACCCACCTACTTGCCACAAACGCAATCCCAGCGCGATCGGAATGCGCAAAGGATTGAGTGTCCCGGCCACGTTATAGCGGAAGAAATCGGGATTCCCAAACACAAAGCCAGTCTTCGCACGATGAAACGCAAACCAGCAGACCAGCGGCATAATGGGAAGAATCAAATGAATGGCACGCGTACGCCTGCCAAGTGGAAGAGCAAGTTCTGCGCGCCTGGAACGAACGATGGGAGCCAGCAGCTCCCACGAAAGCAGCGCCAGTGGCGCCACGACCGCTGTCTCCTTTGCCATTGCCGCCAGCGAAAACCAGAGGACGGTGCTCCATGGGCGATCTTCGAGATACGAAGCCAGCGCCCAAAACGCAAGTCCGGCAGCCGGCAGGTCAACGAGCGCCATCGCACTCTGCGTGAAAAATACGGGATAAACTGCTGTCAGTACCGTCACCGCCGCAGCAATGTGGAGATTGGCGGCCCGCCGCGCCAGCCGAAACAAACCCAGCAACGAAAAACCCGCCAACGCCAAAATCGCGGTGCGCGTCACCAGCGTCGAGTACCCGAAAAGCCGCCAAGCGAGAGCCAGCCACGCCATCACCAGCGGCGGGTGAGCATTCGAAAGCGTCGAATGCGGGATGGGCGAGCCGGTGAGATAAAGATCGCGCGCCACCGGAATGTAATATCCGGCCTCGTCCCAGAAATACGGCAGACGCAGAAGAGGCGCATGCAGCACCATCAGACTGGCAAACAACAGCGCGTACAGCAGGAACTGCTGCGTCCACGCCGCATTCGCTTGTGCCGGACTTTTCACGCTAGCGTGCGCCGACGGCCGGGCCGCCATCAGTGGATCGGTCCACCCGGGGCTCGCGGATCGAGCTTGATCTCGCCGAAAGCAGCTTCGTAGTTCGACATGTTCTGCTGCAGCAGGGCCATCAGCGCTTTTGCCTGTTGTGGGCTCAAGTAGATTCCCTGGAAATTCCGCAGTTCCACCTGGGTTTCCGAGGCCTGCTGCATGGTGCCGAAGACGAGGAAAAAATCCCATACATTAACGCGTATCTGCACGCTGTTGGCATAGGCTTCGCGGTAGTCGGAGGTTTGCACAAATTTCACATTCGGTTGGTTGGGCTGATTCATATCAGGCAGTGTACCGAATGAGCGGAGCGCAGGGCAAAGATCAGAGTCGGTCCGGAGCACACCTGAGCCTGGCGGCAGGTAGACAAACACCATGTTTCCAACATGCCCCTCTCCTCACCTTCATCGAATCGGGCCTTCAAAGCCAGCAACTACGCTCAGTTGGACTTCTGAACCGCGGCTGTGCTGTCGGTCGCGGGTGCCGGAAGAGAACGCAGCTGTCCTTTAAGCCAATCCACGCTCTTACGTCCATCTTCGCCGACGACGCTTGCGAACTCCTTCTGGCTCTTGTAAAACTCGACAGTTGCGCCGGGCGGCGCCGCCTTCTGCAACTTCTCTTTCGACGCAACCGGAGTTTCGGGCTCATAACTCCTCTGTTGCAGGCGGAATTTCTTGGCCTGGATCTTTGGCATCCAGTCGACCGGATCGAGCAGCGCGGCCTTGCTCAGAAACTCTGGTTTCACGTAGCCGGGCCGCTCGTCGTTGGGCACAAACGCCGACCTTGCCATCCACGTGGGCCAATCGCCCCACGGATCCAATGCATCCATCACTTTGATGCGGGGATCCGCGGCGGAAGCGAGAATTCCAATACTGGCGCCCGAGAGCTGACTGAACACGCCTACCCGATCCATGTCAAGATCGCCGCGAGAAGCCAGATAATCCAGCACCATCTGCACGTCGTGCGCAGAAACTGCCAGGCACTCCTGCAATTCGCTGACGAACCATTTCTTCATGGGACGGTCGTGATAGCGATGCCCGGTGAGCGCAGTGACGAAGCCCACAGCGGCAAAGCCATCCTTAGTCGCATCGGCCTGGAATCCCTCGTCCTTGAACACCTCGGTATCATAGGGGTAGCCGAAAAGATACAGGACCACCGGCGGCTTCGTCACGCCCTTCGGCCGAATGACATAAAGGTCGATTGGATCGCCCCATCGCCATTGGACCCGCACCAGTTCGGTCGTGTACCTATCGTGGTCCGCGACGAACTTAAGCGGCTTAACCGGCCTTAGATGACTCTTACTCAACGAGGGCAAAGTCCAATCCTCGTCCACACCACGAAAGCGCGTGTCAGCCGGATCGGCGATCAGAGGAGATGCACCCGGAAGCTGCCCGGCGCTCGGCAGCGATACCAGCAACAGGACACTTCCCAGAACTAACTTCTTCACGAAAACGGGTATCAGCATTCGCCGCGAAATCACTTTCCCCACTCCTTGATCTATTCCGCACTTTTGTTCCACACCGGGCGTCGCAGGTCCATCTTAGACCTGTATATCGACTTTACCGCAGTCAAGAAAAGGGCGAGCCGCTAACCGACGGCCCGCCCAGGTTTTGAGCTACTTGAAGACAGCCACCTAACTTAGTCTACGCGTGCGGGGCATTGACCCTTGATTTTCTTCTTGGGGTCATTTGGATCCAACTGGCCGAAGGAGGATTGGATGTAACCAGTGATGGTACGATCCGTGGTTCCCAGCGTCAGGACGCATCCGCCCATGTCGCCGCCTTTATCGTTGCCATTGGGGTTGCTACCCGAGAACGCACCGTTGTTGGGTGCAGATCCGACCGGGTTGCCCTGTCCGTCCCACTGCTGGTAGTGCGAGCGCCAGACCGTAAGGCCAGGATCGCCGGCTGCGGCCTTTGCGGGAATGTAGTCGGGAACGCTGTTGACCACGAAGTTGTTCGATGCCGTGACCAGGTTTTTCACAGCGGTCAGTGTCGCGCCGCTGCTGGCCGTCACAATGCGAAGAACCGACCAGGCGCCGTAGGAGCCATTGCGGACGTTGGGGTATGAGGTACCCACCGCGCCCCAAATCCCAGCTTCGGAGCAAGGATAGGTGCACGAAGGAAGTGAGTTGCTCACGTGGGTTGCGAAGATGGGGTCGATTCCGTTGACGGAAACGTACCCGTAAGCGGGGTTGCCGAAGATGGCGCTGAAATTGCCGAAACCATTGAACGAATATCCAATGCCATCGGTCTTGTTACCCCAGGTGTTGGCGGAGAATGAGTTTTGCACCGACGACACTTCTTGTCCTGTGCCGATCGCGCGCCACCGGCCGCCGTTTCCATCTGAGGACGGGCAGGCAACATTCGTTCCCTTAAGGGGATTGGTGCCGTTTACACCCGTTTCCTGGCTCGCTCCATAGACCAAGCCAAGGGGGTGAGCGGGGGAATTGACGGGCATACGGAAAACCGTCGCTTCTGTCGTGTTCATGGTGCCGGATTCGGGTTCACGCAGATAGACCTGGATACCGGCCGAGGGCAAGCCAAACGCGTCGGCATCGCACCTTGCGCCCGAAAAGGCGCTCTGCAACTGGGCTTGCGTGACGTTGGACAGACCGGTAAGTTGGCCGCCGGCGTTGCCATAGATGAACACGACGGGGTCCGCGCCGACCGAGACCGTGTATGCCGCTGGAATTGCGTTGTTCGTGAACGGGTCGTTCCCGCCGGGCTGGCTAAAAGCCAGAACATTGGCAGCGCCCGAACCCACACCGCTCGAAATCGGCGTGCCCTGCAGTTGCGTTAGCGAATCACCGAACGTCGCGCAGGTTCCCGCGGGAACGCTGCCATATCCGAGACCGTCGGTGCCGTCAAAACCGCTGACCGGTCCGCCGGCGGCAGACTGACCCGACGCGGAGTTCACACGGCAAATCGCGAAGCCGGCATCTTCCGGACGAATGTCGGTGGCGGCCGCGTTCACTTGCGTGCCTGCAGCGCCACTCCCGGAGAACAGGTTCTGAACGCTTGTCGGCGGGGTTGTATCCGAACCCCAAACAAAGCTGATGGCATTGCTTGCGGCAGGAAAGGAGCTTGCGCCGTTGTCATTGATGTAGCAGCGTGGGTTCGCCAGGTAGCACCGGTCTCCTACGACCGAGTCCACCTTGAGGTCCGCCCAAACCTTAGGGCCTTTCTTGCTGGCCGGAGTGCTATCCCAGACGATCCAGATGCCGCCCTGGTCAAGGTTATCGGAGCCACTCAGAAAAGTGGGCCGGTGGTCAACGACGTAAAAATTTGACTTATTCGTATAGTGGAAGCAAGGTGGGACTGCGCCCGCCACCGAGCAGTTCCAGGCGGCCAACGCCAGCGTCTGCCACAAAGCTGAAGAGCCCGATGCGATTACTTCCACGGTCTGCGCTTGGGCACTGGATACAAAAGAAACCGTCGCGGCCAACAACAGCACCGCGAAACCTATTTTCATCTTCGACATTGCTATTTTCTCCTTAGTTCTGCATTGAGAAGCGGTTGCTAAATTGTGCGCATTGCCGCTACGCACACTTCAAATTTGAATTAGCCGATCGTTTCCCTACGGACTTCACCTAGGAGCGAGCGCCACAGGGAGCAGGATTGACGGGTGGATACTAACGCATCGGCCTGAGGCCGCAGTGTGAAGTGTTGAATAATATTCTGTTAACGCAGTGTTACATGAGGGAAACGGTCGTAAGTGCCGCTGTCTGAAGGGCGCGTCCGGAGTTTGCGAGCGGTTGGTGAGCCGATCACGACAAATGCGGCAACAAGAGACGCCGCGTGCGCGCCCACAGAGCATGGCGGAATTTAACGAGATTTTAACCTTAACAACTTCGGCCGTCCTCTAGAATTGCCCTTCTTTTCAAGCCACCAAGAGTCTAGATCACTCAGATAGGCGCGCGTGTGAGTTCTCATCTCCTTCGTGTTTCAATTCTTTCCGGCGTTGTAGTCGCGCTGGCGATGCTCATGGTCCCGGTTTGCGTCGGACAGGAGCAACCGCAGCAGCAAGCGGATGCGAATACCGGCAAGGCCACGATCACCGGCACCGTCACCGAACAAGCTGGCGCCGTCGTGCACGATGCGAAAGTGGTCCTCACGAGCGAGTATGGCGTGAGACTTGCCATTCCAGTCGATGACAACGGCATGTATTCCATTACCGGACTCTACCCGGGAACCTACTCCTTAACCGTCTCGGCGCCCGGCCTCGCGGATGCCGTCTTTCAAGGTTTCACGCTAACGCCCGGCAAGAAGTTAACGCTCGACGCCAGCCTGAAGCCAGCCAGCACCCAGCCCGCGGCTGAGACAGGTCGCACGGAGCGGGCCGAACAAAGCGCCGCCTCCCCCGCTCAGAAAATTGCTGGGGACAAAAGCGCGCTCAAAGGGACGATAACCGATCAAACCGGTGCCGTCGTGGTGGATGCCAAAGCAGTATTGAAGAGCGCGGCCGGGGAAAAACTGGAAACCCCAGTCAATGCCAGAGGCCTGTATTCCTTCGCCGGGATTAGCCCCGGGACGTACACACTAACCGTATCGGCCCCCAATTTCGCCGACCAGGTGTTTGACAACATTACCTTGACAGCGGGCCTGGAACAGACGCTCGACAGTTCTTTGTTGCCGGCTCACGCCAAGAGTGAAGAAGTGAATGTTGAATCGAGCAACGTGGGACAGGTGGAGACCGAGAACGCGGCCGTTTCCGGCACCATCGAGCAGAAAGAAGTGGTAAGCCTGCAACTCAATGGGCGCAACTTCTCGCAGCTCATCGCTCTGGCGGCTGGCGTCAGCAATCAGACCGGCCAGGATGAAGGCAAGGTCGGGGTGGTGGGTAGCGTCAAGTACAGCGTGAACGGCGGGCGCGTCGAATACAACACCTTCGAAGTTGACGGCAGCGACGTGCTCAATACCGGTCTAAACCGGTCGGCGAGCACGCTCGTGGTTTACCCGAGCCTGGATGCCATCCAGGAAGTCAAGGTGCTGACCTCGAACTACGGCGCGCAATATGGGCGCACCGCATCCGGCACGGTGCAGGTGACTACGAAGACGGGAACGGCCAAATTCCACGGCAATATTTATGATTTCACCCGCAACGAAGCGTTTAACGCGCGCAATTATTTCGATCTCACCAGCAAAGCCCCACTTTATCGGCGGCAGGATTTCGGGGGCACCATCGGCGGCCCGCTGACCATTCCTAATGTTTACAACACGAAGAAAGACAAAACCTTCTTCTTTTTCTCCGAGGAAGTGCGGCTGGAAAAGAGTCCCATCGAGTACAACCAGGCGGTGCCCGGCCTGAAAGAGCGCGGTCTCATCATGACCGCAAACGGAATCCAGAAATATCTGAGCCCTCCCGGACTGGGGTCGCCTTCGGGCGTGGGGAAGGGACAAATTGGGCAGATCTTCGATTTTAGCGATGTCTGTCCTACGTTGGGAGGCACCTTCAGCCGCGCCCAGTTTCCGGATTGCCCTGGCCTCCTGACGAATGTAGGCGTAGGTTCCAAAGTCTTTTTGGAAGCGACTCCAACGGGCAGTTACACATCCGACGCCGTCGACAAGAACGCCCAATTGATCCTCAACGCGAACCTGATACCCCTGCCCAATTCTCCCACGGGGTGCAGTTACGCCCTGGCGCCAGGCTTCGTTCTGGATGCTTCCGATCCCAATCGCTGCTACGATGCGGCCGTTTCGCCGTCCACCTACTGGCGCGAAGAGCTTTTTCGCATCGATCACAACTTGACCCAGAAGTTAAAAGTTTCGTTCCGCTACATTCACGATTCCTGGGACACGACGGTGTTGACGCCGCAGTGGAGTTACCTCAGCGTCACCAATCCGTCCGCGGCTACTTTCCCGACCATTCAGAACCGTTTTTTCGGGCCCGGACTGAACCTGGTGGCCAGTCTGACGCACACTATTTCGGCGACGACTATTAACAATGTGGTTCTGAGTTACACCAATGCCAGGATCACTCTGGCGGACAAGAATGGCCCAAGCGGTGCCCAGTTCCAGCGCAACCCGGCAATTGATTTGCCCCTCGTGGGCCCGGTTGGACAGTGCGACCCAACTCTAAGCGTGGACCCTGTGACCGGTCAGCCGGAATGCGGCATTGGCTATATCTTCAACAACAACTTCGGCGGCAAGATGCCGGGCGTGGCTATTTTGGGAACGAATGCCGCCTACGGAGGCCGAGGCTTTACGGAAGATCCTTCGTACATGCCCTGGGAGCACACCAATCCCACATATTTTGTGCGGGACGACGTCGGAAAAGCCATGGGCAAACATACCCTGCAGTTTGGGGCACAGTACGTCGACTCCCAGCGCAATCAGGACAACAACGTGATTGGGGCCGCTTCCGGCGAAGTTGAGGGCCTGCTTACTTTTGCCAACCAAAATCTCAGCACTGGCAATGCCTTCGCGGATTTCCTGACTGGAAACATTCAGACCTTCACCCAGGATTCCTCCCAGCACCGCTACTATCAGCGTTACCAGCTGGCCGAGCCTTACTTTCAAGATGACTGGAAGCTGAGCAGCCGCTTCACCGTGAATCTAGGCTTGCGCTTGAGTTTATTCGGTACTTTCCGGGAAAAATACCACAACGCCTGGAATTGGGAAGCTGACCAATTTGAGAAGAATAAGACAGCCTTTTCGGTGGACCCGGACCACGGCGAACTCTTGTACAACGGCGCTCCGCTGCAAACGTCCACATTCCAATCCAACCCGGCCATCGTCAGTGCGATGGGATTCGTGCAGTGTGGAGCGGAGCACACACCGGCGGGTTGCATGCAGGGCCACCTCCTTAACTGGGCGCCTCGGATCGGTTTCGCCTGGGATCCCAAAGGCGATGGCAAGACGTCGATCCGCGCCGGCTACGGAATTTTCTATGAACACGGCACCGGAAACGAAGCGAACACCGGCTCGCTCGAAGCCAGTGCCCCGGTCGTTCTCAGCGTCACGCAGCCGGTTCCCACCAGTTACCCATGCATCGGAAATGTCGGCTATGGATCTGGCTTCAACGGTACTTATCAGCCGTGCGGAGCGAACGCGCCTCCAGCCGGCTCGCTTTATCCGATTGACGTCACTTCCATTCCTACCCAGGCAATCTGGCCCTACGCTCAGCAATGGAGTTTTGGAGTGCAGCGCGAAGTGTCTCGCGATTTCGTGGTGAACATGGCGTATGTGGGGAGCAAGGGGACGCACTTGACGGTGGGACGCCAGCTCAATCAACTGCCGCCTCTGCCGAACAGCGAAAATCCCTTCGGCCCGAATGAGCCGCTGACCGTGAACGATTGCACGGTTAACCCGACAGGGGGGAGCAGTTCTCCCGGAGATGGGTCTACTCCCTTCTACCTGCAGAGCGGAACAATCGTCAGCCCAACCAATCCCGCCTACCCGTATTTGCAGGCCGCGTGCACCAATGCTCACATCCCCAATGTCAATTCTCTGCCAGAGTCGCCCTACCCTACCGACCCCAGCCTAAAACGCCCCTACCCCGGCCTGGCACGAGTTCTCGCGCTCCAGAACGTTGCCAATTCCAACTATCACGCAGTTCAGTTCACGGCACGACGCACCCGGGGCGCGCTCACCACTGGCGTCTCGTATTCCTATAGTCATTCGATTGACGATTCTTCCGACCGCAGCGATCCCGTTCTGGTGAACTCCTACGACCTTCGGGAGAACCGGGCGAGTTCGAATTTTGACGAAAGGCATCTGCTGACGTTCAACTACATTTATCAATTTTCGCTCAAGAATCTTGTCCATAACATTGGCGACTGGGCGAACGCGCGCGAAGCTGGAGCTGCACAAGACCAGGGCGCGCCTGCTCCCAAATGCTGCTCCGGATTCGCAGACAATTTTCTGCAGGGTTGGGAACTTTCCGGCATAACACTGTTTCATTCGGGGACGCCCTTCAGTGTGATCAACACGGCCGGCAACACCGGCATCTCCGTCACCGATAATGCCGGCGTCTCCAGCAACCTCGGCATTGCCGACTCCTACCCCGACGTAGTAAGGGGAACACCGAAGCCCGGCAACAACTCCCAAAGCTTCGGCCCACTCATAGGGAATCCTTCGCAGTTCGTGGCGCCGCGCGGACTTACCTTCGGCAACGCCGGCCGCAATTTCCTGAACAATCCGTCGCAATTAAATTTCGATATGGCATTGGCCAAGCATTTCAAAGTGACAGAGGCCAGCCAACTTGAATTTCGCGCCGAGGCTTTCAACGTGTTCAACCACACGGCATTCCGCATCTACGATCCGGATAATCCCGGCAGCACGGGCAATAACATCATCAGCTGTTATGCCGGCCCTGCCTACTCGGCCGGCTACAAGGGCAGCGGCGCCGACTGCGTCACGGGAGCCTCTTTCCTGCATCCGCTCGATGCCCATCGGCCGCGCACTCTGCAGTTTGCTTTGAAGCTTGCGTTTTGAGGAATCGGAGATCATGAATAGGTTTCGAGAACACGCGACGGGGCACAAATCCCCATACTGTGGTTCGGGAAGGCTGGCGAACAGCCTGCGTATCTTGTTGCTTGCCGCCGTCACTGCCGTCCTATCGTCCTGCGGCAGCAGCGGCTCCAATTCGGAGCAGAGCGGCATTCTCGCTGGCAATTGGCAATTCACCATGACACCGGGTGGCGTCTCCTCATTCGTCGGCAGCCCCCTGCAAGGTGGGTTCCTGCAGCAGCAGAATGGCTCTGTCACGGGACAGATCGTGTTCTCAATTGTGGCATCTTCGGGAATTTGCAACAGCGGGGCGGCGGCTATCACAGGAACAGTCAGCGGCCAGACTGTGAGCCTCACTGCCGTGGTGAACACGCTGGACAAAAACGGCAACCCCACGGCGCAGACGATTACCCTGAGCGGCGGGCAGCTCGGCACCAACAGCGCCGGCAACCCGACCATCCAGGGCGCCAGTTATAGCTTCTCGACCGACGGCTATGGGTACGTGAACGGCGTACTTGTGTCCTGCGGCTTGATGGCAGATACCGCGACTTGGAGCGCGACCTCTTACCCGACGCTGACGGGAGCGATTCAAGGTTTCTTCCACAGCTTCACTGGCAACGCTGGCCTAAACGGTCAGGATTTTCCGGTTGGTGGAAACCTGGTCCAGGGACCGAACGTGGGAGCCAGCTACGCATCGGTAAGCGGCACGCTTATTTTCAAGGACCCGGCGACCCAGCTCAACGACTATCCTTGCTTAACCACGAATTCGGTGCACGGCGTAATCAGCGGAAATAACATCAACCTGCAGATCTATGGCAGCAACGGTTTGGTCGTCGGTCAGATCGGAAGTGGAGGTTCGCCGCCAATTTTCGTTTCCCCGGTGACTGTAAACAACAGCTCAAACGGCGGGCTCGTTGTGCAGGGCCAACTCGGTTACGCCCTGACGACAAAATCCTGCCCACAAGGTTCTGCACAGATAGGAGACACAGGAAACATTTGTCTCGCTATTGGCGGCTCTACGGGTTGCACACAGCCGATTACCCTCTCTCCTCTCTCCACGTTATTCCTCCCCCAGTTACTCGGGTCGACGCCGACGACACAGGCGATCACGATTTCGAACATCACAAGCTCGCCCTTGGCTAACGTGAAGATCCAACTCACGGCGAGCGACAGTCTGCTTTTCTACCAGCAAGGCGGCGGAGACTTCAACGGCGTTCCCAGCTTCACCGTGTTGCAGACCGGGCAAGCGAATGACTGCACTACTCTGGCACCTCCCGGCTCTACCTTCACTCTCGCAACCAGTTGCCAAGTAACAATTCAGTTCTCGCCCCAGGAAAGCTGCCCCTGGCTGCCGTCACCCTATTTTGGCAACTCGACTCCGCCATTTGTAGAAAAGCCTTCCCTTTGCCCCAATCCGCTGAGCGCCATCCTGACGGTTAATGTCCCGTCGAACGACACCGAAGACTCGGATGGAACGTTCTCCACACCTATCTCCGGCACCGGCCTGAGCGCCATTGTGCCTTCGACGGGTGAGCTCGATTTCGGTTCCGAAACCCTGGGCGAAACCAGCGCTCCGCAAATACTCACCTTCACCAACCAGGGTTCCAACGCGGTGCAACTTCTGCCCGGTGCGAACACTTGTGACACCTTAAATCAGCAGAATTTGCCTTACCCGCTAGCGATTAGCAGCCCCGTGGCCGGGTTCCAGATAGACAGAACCGGCTTCCCCCAGGCTCCGAATACGCAGCAAGAGGCGCTTATTCAGCCGGAACCAAACACCACGCCTCCCACCGTCAGCTACGCCTGCGACTTCGATACTCAGACTAAGGTGGCAAATTTTCAGATTGCTCCAGCTCCTACCAGCACATGCCTGGCCGCGGGCCAGGGAGTCATCCTTCAACCGCAGCAGAGCTGCACATTGCAGATCGCTTTTGCGCCCCAGCCAGAGGCATGGAACACCATCCCCGCGAACGGCACGATCGGGCTCGATTATTTTCTTGAGTTCAACACGGTGCAATGCAATTCGGGAGAATCCAACTGCGAGATTGACAGTGGTCGCTTTCCTGTCGAATTGAAGACCAATCCCCCCAGCCCGCTCCGATTGCTTCCCAGCGCAGGTCTGGAATTTGGCACGCTGATCCAGGGCACTCTTAGCGCTCCGTTAACCGTCACGCTCTTTAACGATCCCGTGGATGCGCACTCAGCGACCGTCACGATCACATCCAAGACTCCCTCGGGTGACTATTTGGAATCGGATAATTGCCCTTCCAGCCTGGCTCCCAACGAAAATTGCCCGATAACATTTACTTTCCTGCCGAAGGTAATCGGGTTCGACTACGGCACCTTCATTATTACTTACAACACGCCGACTCAAATCGGGTTGGTGCAGACGATTTTCCTGCGCGGAGCAGGGGAAGTGCAACCGATTTTTCTGCACGGAGCGAAGCAATAAGCTTCCTCGCGGAGCCCGTCTCCATTCGGGCGATTGATGAGCGATCTTTTCAGGAGTTGCGCAGGGCTACGGTTCTGGCGTCATTTTCAAGGAGGCTTGCAGTGGCAGCGATGCGACGGATTCTCACACTAATCTCGGTGGGCGCGATTTGTCTTCTCGTCGCTTGCGGCAGCAGTTCCTCTCATACCACAACGCAGACCGCCGTCACGATTACCGTGACGCCGCCGGCCACGACGAGCATTCCCGCCGCCAACACCACAGGGCTTACGTTCACGGCCACCGTCACGAACGACCCGGGCAATTACGGAGTGGACTGGGCGATCACGTGCCCGAGCACCTTTCCCGCCGGTTGCGGCACTCTGAATATTCCCTCCATGCACTCCGCTAGCCCTTCGACAGTTACCTATCTTCCACCCGCGGATTTTGCGGCCGGCACTCTGACTGTCAACGTCACCGCATTCGCCACCGCCGATCACACCCAGAATCAAACCACTGCACTTACTATCACCTCCTACGCCAACGTGCTCAATGGCGGCACTCCTGCCAACTACGTCCTCCAAGTCCAGGGCAGCGACTCCAACGGCGCTCCCTATCAGATAGCAGGCGTGTTTACTTTTGACAGCAACCCCACCGACGCCTCCTACGGCACCATAACCGCCGGCGAGCAGACGCTGAACACCATGAGCGGCTTTTCGGCATCGTACAACGTCCAGCAAGGTTCCGGCAGCCTGCCCAGCACCTATTTCGTTGGCCCGGACGGACGCGGAAGCATTACCCTCAATGTTCAGCCAATCAGTAGCAGCGGCAACCCCATTCAGGAAACCTTTAGCCTTGTAGTAATCTCCAGTTCCAAGGCGCTAATCGCCGAATTGGATTCAAACTCCGCAGCCGGCACCTTGGAACTGCAGACCGCCGCCGCGCTCACGCTGCCTGCCTCTTACGCCTTCGTCGCCAGCGGTGTGGATTCCGGCCAGAATTTGTTGGCGGATAAGAACGGCCCAATGCCGATCGCCTTCGGGGGTGTTCTCAACATTGATTCGTCGGGCGACATCTCGCTCGCCGGCAGCGTCGCAGATGAGGACTACAACAAAGAGCTGATCAGCTGTCCGGCAAACAACGCAATTACGGGAAGCGTGTTGCAGGCCGACTCTTTTGGTCGTGTCTTGATTGATCTCATTGGGCAGTCAAGCTGTCTTGATTCCAACGGGAACCCCGCGACGTTTGATCCCACTCAACTCTACGGCTACATCGTTGACGCCAACCACATTCGGCTCGTCGAGAATGACGACCTCGACGGCACGAGCGGCTTCTTGACTGGTGGACTCGCGATCGCGCAGGGCTCAACAGCCGGCACATTCACCAACGCTTCATTCTCTGGCCCGTTCGTATTCGGTATCCTTGGTGCGAATATCCCAACCACCAGCACCGGGACCCTGGTGCCTTCTTCATTGACATCCGCCGGTGTTGTAACCGCCGATGGCAGCGGAGGTCTCAGCGGTTACACCGATACTTTCTTGCAATTTGACAGTGCGGGCAGCCCCGCCCAGGTGAGTTCTCCATTTAGCAACGGGAATTATCAGACCGACGCATTAGGCCGCGTCGCTTGGACAAATTTGGTATTCAACGTAGGTTCCTTTAAGCCGGATTTCATCACCTACCTTAACGGCGATGGAACACCACTTGTCCTTTACGGCGAAACCAACGGGAGTTACGGGAGCGTCGGGGCCGGAATCGCCTATCCCCAGGCAGCCCCACCTCTTGCCTTCGGCAACCCGGAAAACTACGGCGTCAGCTTCACGCTGCAGAATGGAGGCGAAGACGACGGCACCGGCCAGATGACCTCGTCTTATAACGGAACGACGATAGTCTTGAACGGCGCGGCGGATGACCTCGACGGTAATGAGTTCCCAGGAAGCGGGACGCCGATCACCCTCAGCGAGACTTTTGCGCAGCAGGAGAACATCGCCGGCGCAATCATGGGAACTTTCCTCAGCGGCAACGGGGGCGGCTATGTGAACTATTATCTGGTCGACGATAACCACGGCTTTTTGATCGAAACTGACCTGACCACCTCGTCACAAGTTGCCCTGGGCTACTTTGCCCAGACCTGCGATGTCACGAGCGCGACCGCCTGCCAGACGGCCGCTGCCAGGTCTTCCAGAAGGCAGGCATCGAAAGGGCGAGGCTCCCGCCGCCTGCGGAACAACTCTGCAACGCCTTGGCATTGAGGTGGTACGGCCCTTGGCCCTGAGTCTTAGCCGCGTCAGCCCGACTGGAAATTAACCCTCCTTTAACAGGAGCGCAACATTACTGCAACACTTCCCCGCTACTGTGCGACTGAGACTTATTTTCAACCAAGACAGCGAGAAGGACTCTTGTTTCGGCCCATGCCCTCTTTGGAGTCGACGCCTTATCCACGGTATCCGGAGTTGATCTATGTCGTCGAAGACGACATCGATGTCTCGCGCCTGATCGAGCACAACCTCCGCACTGCCGGATACGAAGTTTCGACATTCTTCTCGGGCGCGCCCGTGGTTCCATCCGCCGCCTTAGTCCCACCTTCACTCTTCCTGCTCGATATCATGCTGCCCGGTATCAGCGGGATTGACCTCTGCCGCCAGATTCGACAGCACGATCAGCTGGCGAAGACGCCGGTCATTTTCCTCTCCGCTCGCACGCAGGAACCAGACCGGTTGCAAGCGTTCGACGCCGGTGGCGACGGTTACATCACCAAGCCCTTCAGTCCGCGTGAATTGATCGCGCGCGTGCGCAACGTCCTTCGCACGCCGGCGGAAGCGCCGAATCGCGAACTGATTCAGGTAGGGGAGTTGGAGATTGACATCGCTTCGATGAGCGTCCGCGTCCAGGGCAAGACCGTGCCGACCACGGTGCGCGAGTTCCGGCTTCTAGAATATCTTGCCCGCCACCGTGGACGAGTGTTCACCCGGGATCAGCTTCTTGACGCCGTTTGGAAGGAAGGTTCGTTCGTCACACTGCGGTCGATTGATGTATTCGTGCGCCGTTTGCGCGAAAAAATCGAACGCGATCCGCGCCATCCGCGCTATCTGAAGACGCTGCGCGGAATCGGCTACCGCTTCGAAGCCGGACGCTAGAGTAATTGTAGTGCCGGCACCTTGGCGGCAGTTCCGCGGGCGCCTCGCCCGCGGGGCGGGGCTGGAACTCTGCTCACTTGCGTTGTTCGAGCTTTACCGACGCCGTGACGGGCTGACCATCGCGCAGCACCTTCACCTCAACCACCTGGCCGATCTTGCTCCGGCGCAATGCATCGGTGAAGTCGTACAGGTTTTTGATCGGCTTCCCGCCAAATTCAACCAGGATATCGCCAGCCTTGAGTCCGGCTTTTGCAGCGGGCGACGCCGGCCTGACATCCGAAAACTTCACGCCATTTTCGACTTGCCCGAAATCCGGAATCGATCCGAAGTAGGGCCCGTATCCGCCTGAACCCGATCCGCCAGCCGGCTTATCTTCAGCGACGACTTGAAATGCCGGGCGCTCCGGCGCGTCCGCCAGTTGTTCAGCCGTTGACGCCACCACGCCGAGCAAGCGCGCCGCTGGTTCCGGATCGATCTTGTCCCAGGTATCGGAAGGCTTGTGATAATCGGCATGCAGCCCGGAAAAGAAAAACAGCACCGGAATCTTCTTCGCGACAAAAGAAGTGTGATCGCTCGACGAATATCCGCCCGGCGAATACTCGATCTTGAATCCCGAGTTCGCCGCGGCCTGCTCGACTGCGGTCTTCAATGTCGAACCGGTTCCAATGCCGCCAATATAGACTTTCTCATTTTTGATGCGGCCGATCATGTCCATATTCAGCATGGCCACGGCTTTATCGAGCGGCCGCGTCGGATCCTTCACCCATGCTGCCGATCCCAGCAATCCCAACTCTTCGCCTGCAAATGACTCGAACAGAATGCCGCGCTGCAACTGGCCTTTCAGCGGAGCCATGATTCGCGCCAGTTCCAGAACCCCCGCCGTGCCGGACCCGTTGTCATCCGCACCGGGATGGATCTGCCCAATCTGCGAGGGCGCCAGGGAATCGAAATTCCCCCGCCCGAGATGATCGTAGTGCGCGCCAATGATCACGTATTCATCGCTCTTGCCAGGAAGATATGCCAGCACGTTATCCACGGTGGCGCGCGTGGTTTTGATGCTGACAGTTACTGCCGCGCTTTGACTTCCGCCCACCTCGAACGACGCCGGCTTCGACGACTCGTCGATCTGCTTCTGCATCTCCGCCAGCGACTTCCCTGCCGCCTTCAGCCATTCCGCCGCCACATCGTTCTTCACCTGCGCGAAAATGATGCCGATGTCCTCCGGCCCGCTCACGCTGCCGAAGCGCGTCAAAAGATCTTCTTCACCCTCGCCCAGCTTTCCACTCACCAGCACCAGCGCCTTCGCGCCATGATTGCGCGCATTGATCGCCTTCGTCACCAACTGCGAGTGCCGCGTCATCCCGTGATTGCCTTCCTTCACGGCAAACGACGGCGGTTCGTAGCGGAGCACCACGACAATCTTGTCTTTGACGTCGATTCCGGCGTAGTCGTCGTACTGGAATTCGTCCGCCGTGGCGCCATAGCCCGCGAACACAATCGCTCCCTGCGCCGATCCCGAAGATGAAAAGCTGAAAGGAACGAATTCCTGCTTTGCCTTGAGTTCGCGCTTCTTGCCCCCCGTCACCACCGCAAATTCGTTCTTCCCTTTCAATTGCGCGCCCGTGATCAGCGTGAACGGCTGCAAGTACGATCCATTCACGCCCGCCGGCTCGAGGCCCAGGTCCTTGTACCGTTTTTCGATGAGATGACGCGCTCGCGTCAACCCCTTGCTGCCATTCCCGCGCCCTTCCATTGCGGGCGTCGTCAGTGCTTTGATGTCGTCCAGGAAGCGATGCGGATCGGCATTCGACACCGCCGGCGGCGCGCTGGCGGCGACAAACGTAGAGGCCAAAACGATGAGGAAACCTGTGAAACCCGTTAATGCCCGGCCAAAAGCAGATTCCTCCCTTCGGCCGGAATGACAAGTTCGCCCCAGGTTGGAATCATAAGTTCGGGGTGGATGGCACGCTACACAAGAGTCAGTCTTGGCGGTTTGCATGATGTCGCAGATCGTATGTGGAGTGAAACCCGGTGTCAATCATCGCCCAAAAAAACGAGGAATCTGCTCTTCGGGCGAAAGCTCCGAAAAGCAGATCCCTCCCTAGTTCGCCACTACGCTTAGGTCGTAACCTGCTTACTTCCGCTTCCCCCCTGCCGGCGGCGAATACTTCTGTTGCAACTGCTGCCGCTGCTGGGTATGTTTTTGCTGCAATTGCTGCGTCTGTTGCTGGTGCCGTTGCTCAGTCTGCTGCTTTCTGCCTTCGTCAGCATTCTGTTTTGCCAATTGCTGGTGTTCTTTTTCCTGCTGCTGCTGGAGTTTCTGCCGCTCCTGATCCTGCTTGGCTGCCATTTTATCCTGCTGCTGCTGGAACTTCCGGTCGCGGTTCGGGTCTCCAGTATTCGGCGTGGTCTTTTCAAACGCCGGTAGTTCCTTGGGATGGACTGCGTTCCCACCACCACCTACGCCTCCACGATTCGCCGGAGGATTATAGGCTCCTCCCGCTTCTCGCGCCGGTGCAACTTCGCGTCCGTTAAATTCTCCGGGCCGCGCAGTCGCTGCGACCGAGGGCTTGCCATGGTTGGCCGACGCCCGCAGTTCCGGATTCCCGCGCGCTGCCTGCCAATGCTGCGTCTGCGCGGCCACGGCTCCGACGTGCCGATCGCGTGCGGCCGCCTCTTCTTCCGGCCGCGGACGCACATCAATCCCGCCCGGTCCGCCGTTGTAACTCACATGATTCACCGTGATGTTGTTGATCCGCTCATCGTACACATTGTGAATGTTCTCGACGTTGACGTTCATCACCGCGCGGTTGTAGAAAAAGTGATCGTGGTCCCAACGCCCGCCGACGAAACCATAGCCGAAATATCCGAACCCGTAATTGATTCCGCCATAGAAGCCGACATGCGGCCCCCAATAGCCGTCATAGAAAAGCCAGCTGCCATTGGCCCAGCCCCAGTAGGGAGGCGTCCAAAGGTAGCCAACTTCCGGAGCCAAGATCCAGGTTCCCGGCACCCAGTAGTAATCGTTGATATCCGCGTCCCAGGCCCAATAACCGGGCGTCCAGATATAACCGTCGCCGGGGCAAAGCGGTTGCTCATAGACGGGAAGCGCGGGCGGACCGAACCCGACTGAAATGCGAATCTGCGCCAACGAGGTCGTGGCCGTGGCCATCGACATCGCCAGCACGATGAGTGCAAACAGCACAGTACGGAGGGAGAAAATTTTATGCATGCTACTCCTCTTGCGGATCGCCCTACGCGGACCCTGCTCCTGCATCATGCGGCGGGACACGTGGACAGACCGGCAGAATTTCCGGAAGAAACCGCGAAAAACGTCTTCCTGGGATCGTTGCTATGCTACCACCATTCCAATTACTTCTAACCCTTAGACGACCCTTTCGACGCGCGCGTCCGCAACAAAATTCGCAATTCTTTCAATGTCTTACGCGAACACAGCCTTTTTAGCGTTGACAAGGTTCCCCGGAAGGTCTAACGTAACAATCTTTGATAGCGAACAAAAGGCGAATACCGTATGCGCGCCGCTCAGCTGAAAGCTCAAATCGAACAGACTATTCCCGCCGCCTTTACCGTCTATGGGCGCAAGAATGAAGACCGCGGCTCGCTTCTCACCGGCATTGCTCAGATTGACCACGCCGTCTGCGGAGTCCCGCTCCGCTCCCTGACCGAAATTTGCGGCAGCAATCTGGCTTCTTCCGGCAAAACCACGGTCCTCGCTTCCCTGCTGGCGCAGGCTACTCGCGATCATTTCTGCGCCCTGGTCGATGCTTGCGATAGCTTCGATCCCGCTTCCGGCCATGCCGCTGGCATTTCCATGCCGCGCCTGCTCTGGGTGCGCTGCGGAAAAAGCCGGGTCAAGCTTCCGCCCCTGGAACAGGCCTTCAAAGTTGCCGACATTTTATTGCAAAGCGGCGGCTTTGGATTGATTGCCGTCGATCTCAGCGGCATTCCCGAACGCGTCGTGCGCCGCGTCCCCCTGAGTTCATGGTTCCGCTTCAGCCGCGTTATCGAGCGCCAGCCCGCAGCCCTGGTTTTTCTAACGCAGGAGCCGCACGCCACCAGTTGCGCCAGCCTTGTGCTACGCGTCACTGTCTCTTGTTTCAAAAATAAGAGTTTTGAAAGCGCCGACCCGGGGTCCCCAGCCGGCGTGGTTTCCGCCGGAAGGGATGGAGAGCCGGGGTCCCCAGCAAGCCCGGGTTTGGCTTGCTGGGGTGGAGGAAACCTGCTCACGCAATGGAATCTCACCGTAGAAATAGTGCGCGGCCGGGAAAAGAAACCTGTCCGCTCGGAAAGGATAGGCTTTTCTCTCCCTACACAATGGGCCTAATCCAACAAAGTTTAATTCCATGTTCGCCTGCATCTACATTCCCGATTTCCCCGTGCAAGCCTCCCTGCTCGAGCCGGCAGAAACAAGGACAGTTCTGACCCGCTCGCCCATTGCCATTCTCGATGGCCCTGCCAATCTGCCCAGAGTTTTCGCTACGAACCTCGCGGCTCGCCGCGCCGGAATTCAACCCGGAATGACAAAGTTGCAAGCCGGATTCTGCGCCGGCGCCGTGCTGCGCAAGCGTTCCCCCGCCGAGGAACAATCGGCTCAATCCACCCTGCTCGATTGCGCAAGCAAGTTCTCCCCGCGCGTGGAATCCACGGCTCCCGGAGTGGCGATTCTCGATCTCAGTGGAATGGACAAACTCTTTGGGCGGCAAAACAATAGTCAACGAAACGACGGTCGAGGAAACGTCCTGCAAAATGAAGTATGGCCACGCGCCCTCCGCGCCATGACTGCCGCGGCCACGGAGGCCGGATTCGCAGTTCGCATAACAATTGCCGCCAACCCCGACACTGCTTTTCTCGTCGCGCGCGGCTTTTCCGCAAACACAATCATCCCCGCCGGGGAGGAAGCACAGCGCCTCGCTTCCCTGCCCATCGAAGTGCTTCCACTTTCGCCCGCAATGCTTGAAACCCTCAATCGGTGGGGCATTCGCACATTCCAGGCTCTGGCCGCGCTGCCCGCGGTCGCCATAGTCGAGCGCCTCGGTCAGGAAGGTCTGTACATACAAAAACTCGCCTGCGGCACAATCGCCCGCCCCTTGCTGACGATCGAACCGGCTCCGGAATTCGCCACCAGCTTCGAGTTCGACGATCCCGTCGAAACCCTCGAATCCATCTTCTTTATACTGAGCCGTCTCCTACAGGATCTCCGCTCCCGCATGCTCGCGACAGCACAAGCCGCCAGCGAACTACGCCTCACCGTAGGACTCAACGTGCGCCACCTTCAAAGCACAAACCGTAGTGGGGTGCCCCATCCAACGCGGTTTTTGTTGGGTGGGGATTTTTGCCGCGGCTTACCTCGAATCCGTGAAGATCCTGATAGCTCACAAGAGGGCGACCAATTCGAGCACGTGTGGAAACTTCCCGTCCCCACGCAAGATAAGAATCTGCTGTTCAGCCTGCTCCGTCTCCATCTGGAGCACACTTCATTCTCAGCCCCCATTCGTTCTCTGCGGCTTGAAGTTGTTCCCGTCAAGCCGCGGCTCGCGCAAGGGAATCTTTTTGCACCACCCTCGCCCGGGGCAGCAAAACTAGAAATCACTTTAGAGCGAATTCGCGGAGTTGTCGGCGCTCCCGACAGCGAGGGCTATGATTGCGTGGGCTCACCCCAACTGCTAGATACGCACAGGCCCGGAGTTTTCGCACTGCAGCCCTTCTCGAGCGTCCAAGATACTCATTCATCCGCGTCCAAGAATTCACCGAGTCATTCTGAGCGGAACAGGCTGATTCGCAAAGCGAATCAACCTGCGGAGTCGAAGTTGAGGCGTTTGCGCGGGCCGGGGCTCCCGGCGGGCCCGGTGTCGGCCCGACGGGGTGGAGGCGTTGGAGCCGCGCGCCGAAATTCCGAGCGAAGTCGAGGGAGCTTGGATCTCTACCCCTCTCCGAACCCGCAGGAGTCCTCTCCCGTCATTGCGCTGCGTATTTTCCGCCCCGCTCTCGAAACCGCAGTGGAGCTCGACGGCAGGAAACCGCATTTTGTCCGCCTCTGGAATCGCTATCGCCGCGTCCTCGCCGCCTCCGGACCGTGGTCGAGTTCCGGCAATTGGTGGAACACCGCCGCCTGGGCGCGAGAAGAATGGGACGTAGCTCTGAAAACTCCCGCTGGCCCCGGTTTCTATCGCATCTATCGCGATCGTCTTCGCTGCCAGTGGTTCGTAGAAGGAGTCTTCGATTAAACATGTAGCGGTGGTCCAGCCCCATGCCCTACATCGAACTCCACGCCCGCTCCGCTTTCAGTTTCCTGGAAGGCGCTTCCCTGCCCGAAGCTCTCGTTGCCACCTGCGCTGAGCGCAGTCTCCCTGCCATGGCCCTCCTCGACCGTCACGGAATTTACGGCGCGCCGCGTTTCCACACGGCCGCCAAGCAAGCCAAGATCAAAGCTCACGTGGGAGCCGAAATCGCCGTCGCCGAAGGTGGCAACTATCCGCTCCTGGCCGCCACGCGTACCGGCTATCAAAATCTCTGCCGCCTCATCACCACCACCAAAATCCGCACGCAGAAAAACAATGCCGCAACCGCCTCACTCAGCGAATTGCAAGCTCACGCCGAAGGTTTGATCTGCCTGACCGGAGACGAAGCCGGCCCGCTAGCCCATGCACTAACTCAAGGTGGCATTCCTGCCGCCCGCGCTTTCCTGCATCAACTCACGGATATCTTCGGCCGCGACAACGTCTACGTCGAACTGCAGCGCCACGCCGACCGTTCTCAGGAAGCTCGCAATCAGGCCGCCGTCACTGTCGCGCGTGAACATCATCTGCCTCTACTGGCCACCAACGGCGTTTGCTATGCCACGCCCGCCGAGCGCCAAATTGCCGATGTCTTCACCTGCCTCCGTAACAAGCGCCGCCTCGACACCGCGGGCCGCCTGCTGGCTCGCAATTCCGAGCGCCACCTTCGTAGCGCAGAAGAAATGTCCCGACTCTTTGCCGATCTTCCCGAGGCCATTGCCAACACGGCTGAGTTATCTTCCCGTCTTGAATTCACGCTCGAAAAGCTAGGCTACGAATTCCCGTGCTATCCCGTCCCTGAATGCGAGACCATGGATTCCTTCCTCCGCAAGCGCACCTGGGATGGCGCACGCTGCCGCTACCGCCCGGTCAGCGCTCGCGTCCGCACGCAGCTAGAGAAAGAACTCGCACTCATCGAAAAGCTCAAACTCTCCGGCTATTTCTTGATCGTCTGGGACTTAGTCTGTTTCTGCGAGCGCAACGGCATCTTAGTCCAGGGACGAGGCTCGGCTGCCAACAGCGCCGTCTGTTACTCGCTCGGCATCACCGCCATTGACCCCATCGGTATGGACTTGCTTTTCGAGCGCTTCCTCTCCGAAGAACGCGGGGAGTGGCCCGACATCGATCTCGATCTTCCCAGCGGCGATGAACGCGAAAAGGTCATTCAATACGTTTATGAACGTTACGGCCAACGCGGCGCCGCCATGACCGCGAACGTCTGCACCTACCGCGGGCGCTCCGCCGCCCGCGAACTGGGCAAAGTGCTCGGCTTCGACGAAGACACGCTCGCCCGTTTGTCCGCCGTCGTCGGCACCTGGGAATGGCGCGATCCGAACGACACCATGGAGCGCAGCTTCACCTCTACCGGCCTCGATCTCAGTCATCCGCAAATTGCCGCTTATTTAAATCTCTGCCAGCGCGTGCAAGACTTACCCCGTCATCTCAGCCAGCATTCTGGAGGCATGGTTATTTGCCAGGGACAACTGGATTCCGTCGTCCCGCTCGAACCTGCCACCATGCCCGGCCGCGTAGTCGTGCAGTGGGACAAAGACGATTGCGCCGACTTAGGCCTGATCAAAGTCGACTTACTAGGCCTAGGCATGATGGCCGTTCTCAAAGACAGCATCGCCCTGATTCAAGACCACTATAACGAAGAAGTAGACCTCGCCCACCTCCCGCAGGATTGCCCCGACGTCTATGACACCATCCGCAAAGCTGACACCATCGGCATGTTCCAGATTGAAAGCTGCGCGCAAATGGCTTCGCTCCCGCGCAATAATCCGACAAAGTTTTACGACCTGGTCACGCAGGTTGCGCTCATTCGCCCCGGCCCAATTACTGGAGAAATGACTAGCCCCTATCTCCGGCGCCGTCAGGGCAAGGAACCGGTGACTTACCCGCACGAATCGCTCGTTCCGGTTCTGAAGCGAACGCTGGGCGTACCGCTATTTCAAGAGCAACTCTTAAAGCTCGCCATGATCTGCGCCAACTTCACCGGAGGGCAGGCCGAAGAATTGCGCCGCGCTCTCGGCAGTAAGCGCTCCCAGCAGCGCATGCGCGAAATCGAAACCAAACTTCGAGCCGGCATGACCGCCAACAAAATCCCGCCGCAGACGCAGGAGCAAATCGTCAAATTCATCAGCTCGTTCGCCCTCTATGGCTTTCCCGAATCCCACGCCGCCAGCTTCGCCCTCATCGCCTACGCTAGCGCATTCCTGAAAGTCCGTTACCTGGCCGCCTTCACTGCCGCCCTGCTTAACCATTGGCCGATGGGCTTCTATCATCCCGCCACGGTCGTGAAAGATGCCCAGCGCCACGGCCTCCCCGTGCACCCCGTGGATGTAACGCGCTCCGATTGGAATTGCACGCTAGAACCTTCTGCAAAGTTCTGTCCTCCTGAGCGGAGCATGCTGATAAGCGAAGCGCATCGGCATGCGGAGTCGAAGGACCCCTACTCTTCCACAGACCTCGCTCTCCGCATCGGCCTGCGCTACGTGCGCGGCCTGCAACAAGCCGCCGCCGAAGCCCTCGTCCACGAGCGCCAGCGTGCCCCCTTTGCCTCATTCGAAGACCTGGCCCGCCGCGTCCCCCAACTCACCCGCGACAATCTGGCGATTCTCGCGACCATAGGAGCTCTCAATCATCTCTCTCCCGCCACCAAGCTCCATCGCCGCGACGCACTGTGGCAGGTGGAAAGAGCAGTAAGAAAAACCGGCCCACTGTTAGAAGGAATTATCGAGCTGGATGAAGCCTCGCCCCTGCGCCCCATGAATGTAGAAGAACGACTAATCGCCGACTATCACGGCACCGGACTCACCACCGGCCACCATCCCATGGCCTATCGCCGCGATGTGCTCCGCACCTGGGGCGTAAAGTCCGCCATCGAGTTACGCCATCTTGCTCACGGTCAGGAAGCGGCCACCGCCGGATGCGTCATCACGCGTCAGCGCCCCGGCACCGCGAAAGGCATCCTCTTCATGACCCTCGAAGACGAAACCGGCACGTCCCGCGTGATTATCAGTCCCGAATTCTACGACCAGAACCGCATGGTGGTTCTCAACGAACGCTTCGTCCTGGTCTCCGGCATCGTGCAGAACCAGGACAACGTCGTGCACCTGAAAGCCCGCAGCATTCAGCCGCTCTCCATCAGCGCCGCCCCAACCCCTTCGCACGATTTTCATTGAAGTGTGCTGCCCAAATCGGCTAAAACCATCCGGAACTGGTACGCTATCCAACTTGAAGGACAACGCCGTGCCGATCCAATTTCGCCGCGAGAAACTGGAAGCGCCATCCCTAACTCCAGACGGGTCGCAAACCAAAGTGCGGTCCGTCGAGGTTCGCTTCGATCCGCTGCTCGGCACCACTTCGAGAATTGCCGAGGGCGTGAAACTGCAAACGGCCGATGCCGAAGCCGTGAAGAAATTCCAGTTGCCGGATGCGTCCTGCCCCTTCTGTGCGGACCGGATCGAAAAAGTAACGCCGTGTATCGATCCGAAAGTAAGCGCGCAACGCCGCATCCGGACCGGCGAAACGGTGCTGTTTCCAAACCTCGTCCCGTATTCGGAGTACGCAGCAGTCGCAGCATTCACGACAAGGCATTGGCTTGCCGTCAATGAGTTCTCTCCGCAATTGATCGCCGATAATCTCGCCGCCTGTATTCGCTACGTTCGCGCCGTGTACGCATTCGATCCGCGCGCCCGTTATTGCGCGTGGAATATCAATTATCTGTTCCCCTCTGGCGGATCGCTGCCCCATCCGCATGCGCAGGTGCTCCTCGACCCTTTCCCGACGACCATGATGCGCTTTCAGTTCGAGGCCTGCGAGAGATACTGGCGGGAGAACGGAACAAGCTATTGGGAAGATCTGGTTACGACGGAAAGAGCGCGAAACGAGCGCTTCGCCTGGGATATCGACTCGACTGCCTGGATGACTGCCTTCGCCCCCATCGGCTTCAATGAACTGCGTGCGGTAGTTCGAGGCCGTGAGACCTTGCTGCAACTCGACGATACCGACGTTGCCGCCATAGCGTCCGGCACGTCGCGAGTACTGCAGTGGTACCGCTCCTTGGGCTACGACAGCTTCAATCTCGCCCTGTTTTCGGGCCCGCTCGAAGGCTCCCCATCGTTCCGCGTAAATCTGGTAATGGTAACGCGAACGGCCATGCTTCCCTACTACCGAAGCGATGCCATGCACCTGGAGCGTTTGCACTGGGAAGCAGCGGTCGACCGTGCACCGGAAATAGCCGCGGCCGAGTTGCGTACTGGTTGCAGCGCTTAGATGTGGCCCCACGACGCGCGTGATCGGCGAGGTTCAGGGCATAGCCTCAGGACCCGACTTACCAGCACTGTTGCGCAAAAGGATGGAGTCACCCTAGGCCGCGCGCAAACAATTCAATAACTCGGGCGGAGCACGATAAGTCACAACCAACTGCTGGAGACGCCCTGTCCAGCAAGGCTTTCGGCAGGGGCTAGTAAGGTGCTTTGTCTGGGCAATAAAGCTTCCAGTCGCAAAAAGTCATGCCCCACGCTATTTGGACTTCTCACCGATCTTCGCCTGCTCTCCCGAGACTTTGTACCATTCCGAGCACTTTGGTTTTCCATCCTTGCCATCTAAGAGGAACCGCACCCGGTTGCCCTTGCCGTTAATCTTTGCGCGATAGGTTCCCGGTTCGATGCGCTGCCCACCGTTGAGATCGTAGACTTTATCTCCCACTTCGGTCACGACGAAGAATTCGTTCCCATACCTGACTTTCCCGCGCCTGCGAGCCCCTTCAATTTCACGCTCAGCGGTGACCTTTATCACGATTGCAGTCTGGCTGAACTCCTCCGGGTTGACCTTCGCGACCGATCTCGTACTCGGCAACACGACGGCAAGCAGGAGACTCGCAAGGACTGCGGTTATCGATGTAGATGGATTTCTCATTGCCTGTTTCCCCCGCTGCCGCCCAGATTTTGCGGCCGATGTTACGCCCAGCAGCTAACTGCGCGCGCTGGACAACGACGTTATGCCGGGAGAAGCAGGCGCTGATGGCCGTTCGTATCCCGGATTGCCAAGGTCGTCTGCAAGATCGAGTAAGACGAGATCTCGGAACAAATGGACGCGCTTGGTGCGAAAGGGGGGACTCGAACCCCCACGGTTTTACCCGCCAGATCCTAAGTCTGGTGCGTCTGCCAATTCCGCCACTTTCGCATGGCCGCAAGCAGTCGTCCGCTAGCCTTCAGTCTAACGGTTCTGAGTACAGGATCGCCAGCATCATTCATTCGTCCAGGGGCGTGCATCCTCGGCTCGCAGCAAAGCGAGGCGCGGCAGGCAGAAAGAATCATGGGCCAGCAATCATTTGCCCGCGTACGTTCGCGCCGAGCCGATGCCAGTGCACTGGTCAAAGCCCACCGTACAGCGTGAGTCACCCTGCGTAATGTCGAAGAAATCGGCAGCGTACTCAGTCGGATTCGCCAGTTCGTTGTACATCAACTTCAACTCGGCGACGCTTCCCTTCGCCTTATTGCCCGCAGCATTCACAATGCCGGCGAACGTGGGCGAGGCCCAACTCGTGCCCCCGACCGAATACCATCCTCCCTCGAGGTAAATGGGCGCACAGCAGAAATCGGACGCCACATCGGGATATCCGCGCTGGCTACCGACCACACTCGCAACTCCGTTCTGATAGGCCGGTCGGGCCTCGTAGGGACTGAGGTCCCCTCCGCCTTCACCACTGTAGTAAATCTCGTTTACAAATTTGCCGCTTCCATCACGGTTGATATACGTGCCGCCAACCGAAACCACGTTGGGCGACGCCCCGGGATAAATGCCTACGCCCAAGCCAGAGTCACCGCTGGCGGCGAAAAAGACGGCGCTCTTGTTGGTGAAGTAGTGGTCCCAGCCCGTTTCCTGGCTAACTTCCGGGTCGCCCCAGCTCATGCTGATCACGCCGCCGCCCGCTTCTTTCACGAGCCTTGCCGCAAGTGTCACCGCGGCCCACGTCGGATCGGTTGCGCAGGCGGTATTGCACAGCGGTGATTCCACCAGATAGAGCTTGGCATTGGGCGCCATGGCGTGAGCCCACTCGATGTCCAGCGCCTCTTCGACCTCCCAGTCCGAGTACACGGGAGGAGCCTTCTTGGTGGTCCAGACCACGGTGAAATCGGCGGCCGGAATTCCGTAGTAACTGGAGAAGGCCGCAAGATCCGACGCCGCAGTTGGGTAATCGCCTGCGTCAACGATGGCGATCGCTCCCCAGCCACCTGTGGGCAACGCGGTGCTGGTGGCCACCGGACACCCTGCTGGTCCGCTCACCAACTGGTACACGCAAGCGAGCGATCCCGGCGTCTCGACTCCACTCGGCGGCGTAATAGCGGGCTTGTCTGAGTCGACAAAGAAGTAATTCGTATGATGGCGGCCAGCCTGCGGAATGCTTGATTGCGGATAGATGATCCTGCGCCCGTTGAAAACGCCCTCGACACGTCCTTGCGCAAATACGTTAGAACAAGTGACAAGGAAAAGAACAATCGCCGCGACTAGCATCCAAATACCCGTTGAAATTCCAGTGAACCACTTCATTCCTTCGCTCCTGTGTGCAGCCGAGAATCAGGCCGACGCTAATGATGAAGGCTGCACTGCGCAAAAAGCAAGCTTGAAACGGGCGCGGGTAGCGGCGTCAGCGCAATCCTTTGCATACCAGCGAAGTGGGTTGGCGAACCGGCTAACGAAGTGAGATCATCTAGTACACAGTAGATGTGGGACTGCAACCGGCTCGGCTTCCTCCGCGCCTGTTTGACTCCGCTTTCTTCGCTTCGAATGCCGCGACCGATACCCATTTCGCCGCGCTCACGCTCCGCTGGCCACAACGGCGCTTCGCTCCCGCCACGCGGCGGAGGCGACGATGGCCGCGGACGCGACGGCGGAGACAACAATCCACACTTTGTTCCGAGCTCTATTCCGAATTACGGCGACCGCCTTCGTAATGCTCGCCTCGGATTGGCTGTCGCCATGACGCCCATCGTCATGCTGTTTCTTTCGTTCACCGCGGTTTATCTGGTGCGCCGCGGCTTCCTCAGCCCAGACTTCGCGACTGACGCCTACATCCGCAACTGGGCTCCCGTGCGACTTCCCTGGCTGATTCTGCTCACGAACACTGCGGTGCTGATTGCAAGCAGCGTCACCATTGACTTCGCGCGGCGCGCCATCACGCGCGAAGCCGCGCTCGCCCCGGTCCAATCCATCCCCGGCATCTCGCTCGGCGAAGAGCGCCATTTCCCGTGGCTCGCGCTGACCACCGCGCTCGGATTCCTCTTTCTCGCCGGACAACTTTGGGCGTGGAACAATCTCTCCACGCGCGGATTCCATCTGCAAGGCGGCACGAGCAGTTCGTTCGTCTACGTCCTGACCGCCATGCACGGCCTTCATCTTGCCGGCGGATTGCTCGCGCTACTCTTTGCCGATATCGCTTCCTGGCTCAATCGCCTGCACATCGAAACCCGCCGCATCATCGTCGACATCACGTCCTGGTACTGGCACGCGATGACCGCGATCTGGATCTACATCCTTATTCTGTTCTCGTTCGCGGCGCAGTAGACGGCTGCTCGCCGTTCGTCGTTCGTCGTTCGCTGCTCGTCTCGAATTGCCCTTCGCCGTTCGTCGTTGACGAACGGACCATCGTCGCTCGCCAATCGCGACACAATCAGACGGCTTTTCTGCATTCCTTATTTCCTTTGAGACCCCCTTCCCTCGATCTTTTGGAATCAAAGATTTAGCGGGAGACAGCGCCAGATCTTTGAGTTTAAAGGAGTTACAGCTAATATATTTGAGAATCAATGACTTAGGTTGTCGGAGAACGCTGAAAATGACTCTTGGGGCGTTTGAGAAATCTGTGGTGCGGGAACGGGTTGGATGTGGTGAAATCGGTGATGTCGGAGGGAGTGAGACTCGGACCATGAGCAAATCTACTTATCCATTGAAGCTTCCGCTTTCCATCAAGAAGGCTGCGCAGCGGCTAGCGAAAGAAGATGGCGTGTCTTTGAACCAGTGGATCGCGGCAGCAGTCGCCGAAAAAGTTGGAGTGGTGGAAACCGCAGCCGACTTCTTCAAGAAGCGAGCGGGCAACGCCACCGGCGAAGGACTCATGAAGTTTCTACGCACCGCGCCCAACGCCACCCCCGAGGCGGAAGACGGGATTCGGTAGCGTCAGCGAAAGTCCCCGCCCAAGCGGAGCTTGGACGTGCACCCTCGCGGTTTCAGATGATTGCTCTCGGCTAGGCCGTCCGCGTAGGAGGAGTTCGTCTTTTAAGGGGCCTAAGTGTCGCCTTAACTTTATCGCCTTTGAGCAACAGTATTTTTTGTTCATGGTACTCGTAACGGAGGCTGCCTGTTTGATTCAGTTGCTTCTTGTGCTCTCCAAGATGCTTCGTCAGCAGCCTATTCCATGCTTTGATTTCATCGACCACACCCGGTTCTGGCCGCGCATTAAGCTCGCTGTCTATTAGCCTCGCCAATTTCTTAAGACCCTTGTATGTCGCGTAGTTTGTCGCCATGAAAGCACCTTCGCGTGGAATTGCAGCAGGACAAGATCAGGCAAGGCCGGGTGAGGGCCCTGGTACACTCCGTTCCTGTGTGGTAGGCAGTGGGATAATCTCAACCCTGCCGCCGATTTATAATAGAAAGATTCGGTAGCGAGTTTTGAGCCGTCTGTAGAGCCAGGGGGAGATGTCCACAGAGAGCATTGTTGTTCGCGGGGCCCGGGTTCATAACCTCAAGAACATCGATTTTGAGATCCCGCATAACAGCCTGACCGTCGTCACCGGAGTCTCCGGCTCGGGCAAGTCGTCGCTCGCCTTCGATACGATTTATGCCGAAGGCCAGCGGCGCTATGTCGAGTCGCTTTCCGCGTACGCGCGGCAGTTTCTGGAGCGCATCGAGAAGCCCGACGCCGACGTGATTGACGGCATCGCGCCCGCGGTCGCCATCAAGCAGAAGAATTCGACGCGCAATCCGCGCTCGACCGTCGCCACGGCAACCGAAATCTACGATTACCTGCGCCTGCTCTTCGCCCGCATCGGCCGCACCTATTGCCTGCAGTGCGGCCAGGAAGTGAAGAAAGACACGGTGGACGAAGTGGCCGACCGCATTCTTGCTCTTGGCGAGGGCACGCGGCTGAATGTGCTCTTTCCGATTCAAGCGCATGTCCCAGCCAATGAACCAAAGAGCACCAAGAAACCACGCGGCACAAAGAAATCTTCCGAGCTGAATCTTCTGACCGAGGCTCTGAAGGCCCGTCTCTTCGATCTGCGCAAGCGCGGGTTCAACCGGCTTTTGCAGAATGGCCAGATCTTCGAATTCTCCACGCCCGAATCGCTGCTCGACGTAAACTTCGCCAAACCACTCTTCGCGCTGGTCGATCGCCTCGTTGTCTCCGCCGACCAGCGCTCGCGCATCGTGGACGCGGTCGAAATCGCCTATCGCGAGGCCGGCGAAGTCATCTTCGAGACTGCGCCCCGCGACACCAATAAGGATGGCGAAGCCGAGCCGCCCCAGCGCCTCCGCTTCTCGCAGCGCTTCGAATGCAAGACCGACGGCACGCGCTACGAGGAACCCGAGCCGCGTCTGTTTTCCTTCAACAATCCGTATGGGGCCTGCCCGCGCTGCCAGGGCTTCGGCAATACCATCGATTTCGATCTCGATCTCGTCATCCCCGACAAGGGCAAGACGCTGAACGAAGGCGCAATCGAGCCGTGGACCAAACCAAAGTATCGCCCGCTGTTCACCGATCTGAAGCGCTTTGCCCGCCAGGCCGCCATTCCCATCGACGTCCCGTGGCACGAACTTGATCCCGAGCACCAGCGCCTCGTCCTCGAAGGCCAGGACCGCTTTCTGGGCGTGCGCGGATTTTTCCAGTATCTGGAACGCAAGAAATACAAGCTCCACGTTCGCGTTTTCCTGAGCCGCTATCGTGGATACTCGCTTTGCTCCGAATGCGGAGGCACGCGCCTGCGCACCGAAGCGCGCCAAGTCAAGATCGAAGGCACGAATATTTGCCAGGTCTGCCACATGACCGTCGAAGAAGCGGCCCGTTTCTTCGATCAACTCCAGCTCGCGCCCGCACAAGCCGCCATCGCGGAAAGGCTCCTCGTCGAACTCAAGGAGCGCCTGCGCTTCCTCAACGATGTCGGCCTCGAATATCTCACGCTCGATCGGCTGGCCTCCACGCTCTCTGGCGGAGAAGCGCAACGCATCCAGCTCGCGACCTCTCTCGGCTCGCGCCTGGTCGGCACCCTCTACGTGCTCGACGAGCCGTCCATCGGCCTGCACAGCCGCGATACGCACCGCCTCATCAAAATCCTGCACGGGCTGCGCGACCTCGGAAATACCATCCTCGTCGTCGAGCACGACCCCGACATCATGCGCGTCGCCGACCGCATTCTCGACCTCGGCCCCGGCGCCGGCGAGAGCGGCGGCAAGGTGATCGGGGCCGGCACTTATGCCGAACTCCTCAAGATGCCGCAATCGCTCACCGGGCGCTACCTCGCCAACGAACTGCACATTCAGATTCCGCCGCGCCGCCGCGTCCCCGGCTCGCACAAAATTAAGGTCACGGGCGCGCGCGCCCACAACCTCAAGCGCATCGATCTGGAGATACCTCTGAACATGCTGGTCGCGATCACCGGCGTCTCCGGCTCCGGCAAGTCTTCCCTGCTCCACGATGTGCTCTACCAGGGACTCGCCGCCGCCAAGCGCCAGTCGAACGGCAGCGCGCCGCCCGCCATCCTCTGGGACCGCATCGAAGGCGATGAGTACCTTGACGATGTCGTGCTGGTTGATCAATCGCCGATCGGCCGCACGCCGCGCTCGAATCCCGTCACCTATATCAAGGCTTTCGACATCATCCGCGAACTTTTTGCCGCGCTCCCCGAAGCCAAGAAACGCGGCTTCACCGCCGGCCATTTTTCGTTCAACGTGCCGGGCGGCCGCTGCGAAAATTGCCAGGGCGATGGCACGGTCACGGTGGAGATGCAATTTCTGGCCGACGTCGAGCTCATCTGCGACGAATGCAAGGGCGCACGCTACAAGCCGCAGGTTCTCGAGGTTCACTACAAAGGCAAGAACATTCACGAGGTCCTGAACCTGACCATCCGCGAGGGTCTGAAGTTTTTCGCCGACGTTCCCCGCCTGACCGAAAAGCTGCGCGTGCTCGATGAAGTCGGCCTCGGCTACCTGCGCTTTGGCCAATCCGCCACTACGCTTTCGGGAGGCGAAGCGCAGCGCATGAAGCTTGCGGCTCACCTGCAGACGGGCGGGCGCGCGCCTGTCCATCACTCCGAGGGCGGCAGCGTAATGACACGCAAACGCCGCGTTCTTTATATTTTCGACGAGCCCACCACCGGCCTGCACTTCGACGACGTAAGCAAACTGCTGTTCGCCTTCCGCCGTCTCATCGATGCCGGAGGCTCCATCCTCGTCATCGAGCACAACCTCGAAGTCATCAAAACCGCCGACTGGGTGATTGACCTTGGCCCCGAAGGCGGCGACCGCGGCGGCCGCGTGGTTGGAGCAGGAACGCCGGAGGCAATTGCCGAGCTGACCAACTCTTACACCGGCCAATACCTCAAGCTGGTTTTGAACGGCAACGGGCATCATAATGGCAGTAGGTGATTCGCCTTCAGCCCGCGAACGGCGCATGACTCGCTTCTCCAACGCGCTCCTCGCAATCCTCGTAGCCGCGACTTCCCCTGCTCAGGTCGTCGGCACCCACACCACCGTCCGCCATCATCGCGAAGGCGTCGTCGAACAGCCCCCTGAAATTGCCCAAGCTGAAAACGCGCTTCAGAAAAACGATTTCGCTGCCGCCGAGGCGCTGCTGAAGAAAGTTCTCGACACCGATCTTCAGAAGAAAGATCCCGCCAGCAAAGAAGCCTGGTCCTACCAGGCGTGGTTCGATCTCGGCTTCGCCCTCAACGGCCTTAACCGCACCGACGAATCCATCGCCGCCTACCGCAAGTCCGTTGCCGCCAAGCCCGACGTCTTCGAATCGAACCTCAACCTCGGCCTGATGCTGGCGCGCGCCCACAATCCCGAGGCCGAGCAATTCCTCCGCGCGGCCACCACTCTCAAGCCCACAGCGCACGTTGAAGAAGGTCAGGCGCGAGCCTGGCTCTCGCTCGGCCATTTGCTCGAAACCCGCGATCCCGCCCAGGCGCTGCAGGCTTACAACAAGGCCGCTGAACTCACTCCCACCGATCCCGAGCCGCATCTCTCCGCGGGCCTCTTCGACGAGCGCCAGAAGGATTTTCCCGCCGCCGAAACCGAGTACAAGAAGGTCCTGGCCCTCGACCCGCATTCCACCGAGGCGGCCATCGGTCTCACCAACATTTATATGAAGTCGAATCGCATGGCTGACGCTGAGCCTGTGCTTCGCCGCCTTAGCATCGATCGCCCCGATGATGCGGGCCTACTCATCCAGCTCGGCCGCGTGCTCGCCGCCGAAGGCAAAAAAGACGATGCCATCGTCGAGTTACAAGCTGCGCTCAAGCTTTCGCCGAACGACTCCGCAGCCCGGCGCGATCTCGCCGAACTCTATGCCGAGGCCGGAAAGCATGATCTCGCGGAAGCTGCCTACCGGCCTCTGGTTGCGGCCCAGCCCAACGACCCCGAACTGCATCGCGCGTTAGGAAAAGCTTTGTTGCTGCAGAAGAAATTCCCGGAAGCGCAGCAGGAGTTGCTGGCCGCTGTACGGCTCAACCGCGACTCGCCCGACGCCTACATAGACCTGGCCTTTGCCGCCAGCGAGAACAAGAACTACGACCTCACCGTGAGGGCTCTGAACGGCCGCGAGATGCTCAAGACCGAGATGCCTGCGCTCGGTTTTTTTCTCCGCGCCTCCGCCTATGATCATTTGGGCGACTACAAGCAGGCATCCGCCGACTATCACCACTTCCTCGACACGGCCAATGGGAAGTATCCTGATCAGGAGTGGCAGGCTCGTCACCGACTCGTCGCCATCGAGCCCAAAAAGCACTGACCATGCGCCGACTTGCCTTATGCCTGTGTTTAGTGGCCCTCGCTGCCGCCCATTGCGCGGCTTCCGAGGAGACCGCCGACGCGCTGAAATCGCGCCTCCCCAACGCATCCCCGGAAGACCGTGCCGAAATTTCGATCCGCATCGCTGAACTCCAGCTGCTCGCCGCCGACAAGCTTTACACCGAAGGCCACGTTGCCGAGGCCCGCGCCGCCGTCGACGACATCGTCGCTTACTCCGAAAAGGCCAGCGACGCCGCCATCGAATCCAAAAAGCATATGAAGAATGTTGAGATCTCGATGCGTAAGATGGCTGCCAAACTACGCGACATCCAACGCACTCTTGCATTCGAGGACCAACCTCCCGTCGACCAGGCTGCGCATCGTCTCGAGGACATCCGCACCACCCTGCTCAAGGAAATGTTCTCGGATAAAAAGGACAAGAAGAAATGATTTGGCCCACGCGTCGGCGCATCGCTTTCGGGTCGTTCGTAGTTCTCGCGCTGCTTTTCGTCTCTCCCCTTTCGGCGCAGCGCCGCCGCGACCCGCTCAGCCAGCTCGAGATCGACCAGCTCCGCGACGCCATGCTCGATCCCGATATGCGATTAAGGCTTTACGTTACGTTTTCACGCGATCGCATGACAGCCCTGGAACAAATGCGCGCCAATCCCAAAACCACCGACCGCGGACTCCAGACCCACGACCTGCTTCAGGATTTCTTGACCATCTACCAGGAACTCGACGACAACATCGATATGTACGTTGGCCGCAAGAACGACGTCCGCAAGCCCCTGAAGCTCGTGATCGAAGCCGACACCGAATTTCAGTCCAAGCTGCGCGCGCTAAAGGATGCCGCGAACGCCGATCCCAAGGAAGCCAAGCAATACGAATTTGTGCTCTCGGACTCCCTCGAAACCGTGGATTCCAGCGCCGAAGATCATCGCAAAACTCTCGTGGAGGTCGAGGAATACATGAAGCACAAAAAGAAGAACTAACAAGGTCAGCCACTGTTACTGGTCACGGGCTACTGGGTGCTGGTTACTGGGTACGGGGTACTGTCTCTCGTGCTAATCTCACCTCACCGTGCACCCGCAACTCTCAGAAATCTTCCATCAGGCCTGCACCGAACTCCGTCCCCGCACGCCCGCTCCGCCCATGCACATCCGGTTCTACCCGTTCGTCTCCATCAACAACACCATCCGCCTGCGGCAAGGAGAGCTTTACATCCGCCTCTCCGACCTTCTTGAAAGCGCGCCCGAGCCCGTCTTGCACGCGATCGCTCATATTCTTCTTGCCAAGCTCTACCGCAAGCCGATTGACCGCGTGCAGAGCGCTCGCTACCGCCGTTACATTGCCAGCCACGACCTGGCCGCGAAAGCGCGCCTCGTCCGCCAGCTCCGCGGACGCAAACATATCCACTCCGCCCGCGGCCACCACTACCATCTCGAAGAAATTTTCGACGACCTCAACCGCCGCTTCTTCCACGGCCTGATGGGCCGCCCCCAACTCACCTGGAGCCGCGATCACGCCCGCAACCGCCTCGGCCACTACGACCCCGCCCACAACGCCATCGTCATCAGCCGAGTTTTTGACCACTCTCGCGTGCCGCGCTACGTGGTCGAGTACATCCTCTACCACGAAATGCTGCATTTGAAACATCCAGTGAAACTGCGGGGAACTAGAAGGTGTGTACACCCGCGCGAATTTCAGGAAGAGGAAAAACTGTTCCCCGGGCTGGTACCTGCCAAGAAGTTCTTGCGGATAATCTGAGCCCCGGATGGCACACGATCCGGGCCTTAGGCTTCCAGGAGAGCACCCCAAAAATCCGGGTTCATGGCCTCTCCATTTATCTTTTCAATCTCTACGAGGAAGGCTCCACGTTCCTCGTCAGAAACAGGATTCGCATCGCGTTCCATCGGTGTGCTTCGACCCGCGGCAAGCTTCGCAAACTTCTCGAATGATGACAAAAAGGCTTCAAGGGAAGGTGAAATTGGAACCGGATCCCAGCGGCCCTGACCGCTAAAGTCACTGAGCACGGGCAGCGCCGCGTTGCTCGTGTCGAGAATGAGTGGATCGCCGCACGACTTTTCGCAGCCGATTACGATCCAGGAAGCTTTCCATCCTCCATCGGCATCTGTGACAAGCGACGTCCCGTCTTTCTTGACCGAATAGCCCGTCTGTTCTCCTTCAATCTCTGACGCAGGGAATAACTGAAGTCCCCCAACTCCGAGACTGATATCGAGACCAGGCATACGAGCAAGTCGGATGGTGTAATTTGCAGGTATTTTCATGTCCGTTCGCGAACTCCTTGCGAGCCTAAAATCCTGGGCATTTACTGACTCGCCACCGGCGCCGCAATGCCCAAAAACACCAGCACCGCCCGATTCACCCGCACCATATCTTCATCCGCAAGCCGGCCGATGCGCGCACCAATCCTCCCCTTCGGTACGGTAGTGATCTTATCCACCATCAGCCGGCAAACGGCGCGCAGGCCGTTGCTCTCGCTCGGCTCGACCGCCAGCCGAAATAGCGGAGCGTCGGTTGGGTCGGTAGTGAACGCGCATACCGTGATCGAATCCGTCTTGTCGAAACGGTTGTCTTGAAGAATCACCACCGGACGAGGCTTCGCGGCATAATCCTTTCCGCCCGCGACGGTCCAAATCTCGCCGCGCTTCACTCCCCGCTCCAATCCGAGATCGCGTCGATAAATTCCTGGTCTGGCCTGGCGTGAGAACTCTTGGCAACTGCGAGCGATTGCTTGTGCGCCTCGGTAACGAATGCAGGCGAGCGCATATCCGGGACCCAAATCTGAATTGGGCGCAGCCCCTGCCCGCGCAAGCGCTTGCGATGTGCTTGAACCTTATCTCGTGACGATTTGGCTTGCATTCGTGGGCTCATTCGGCCTTTGTCGCCCTGGTTACATGTAACCTACCACAACTGGCCACCTACGTCCAAGCCAATAGAACCGCAGCCCCACACGTCGCGCTCTTTGCGATGTGTGGGTTCTAGCCGTCGCAAAAAAGGAAAACCCGAACCGCTGTGGGTTCGGGTTTCGGGAAGCTATTAGCCTGTCCAGTTACAAGAGCATTATCGCGAAACCTGCGCGTGAATTCTACACGGAAGGAGACTCCCCGTCCTGAGGTCCCACGTCGCATCCCCGAAAATCGTGACAAATGTTCAAGTTCCCGCGATCCCCGTTCGCTGCCCGCCTTTCCCCGTGTGATGTATGTCACAACCAACGGTGACACCTTGCGTTGACCCCGGGCACCCCCAAACCGTATCCTATTCTTGTTGAAATTGAAATTCATTTTCATTTAGAAACATGCGCTACACATTCCTCATGACGATCCGCGAAAGCGTTGATGTTGCACTGCTCGACCTCGCCCCCGGGGAGGCGGCCACCATTGATCATATTTCCTTGCCTCCCGCCGACGAGCACTTCCTGATGCGCATCGGCCTGGTTCCCGGCGCACAGGTCCGATTCTCCCGCCGCGCCCCTCTGGGCGACCCCAGCGTTTATTCGGTGGACGGAACCGAAATTGCTCTGCGCGCGGAGACGGCTCGCCACATCATGGTTCAACGAGATACGGTCCAGCAAGATGTAGTTGCGCCCTTAGGAGACTTGTCGTGACCTCGATCCTCACCAAGGGATGCTGCGATACTCCTTCCGGGCCGGTAATCGCCATCGCCGAAAGAACCCCGTCGGCCTCGGGCCGCGAAATCCGCACGGTGGCCCTGATCGGCCCACCGAATTCCGGGAAGTCTACCCTCTTCAATCGTCTCACTCGGCTTCGTCAGAAGGTCGGCAATTACCCCGGCGTAACCGTCGAGCAACGTGTGGGCCTGCTGGCAGGCGCGGATCACCCCATCCAGATCATCGATCTTCCCGGCGTCTACAGCCTGACGCCGTATTCCGACGATGAACGCGTTGCCGTCAACGTCCTGACCGGAAAAATGGACGGAATGCCCTGCCCAGATGCGGTTTTGCTGGTACTCGATGTCACCCATCTCTCTCGCCATTTGGTATTGGCAGCGCCCGTGATCGCGCTGGGCTTGCCGACGCTCGTGCTCCTGAATATGGCGGACGTTTTTGCCAAAGGCGGCGGCTCGCTCGACGTTGTCAAACTCGCCGCCGAACTGGGCGCGCCCGTTGCCATGGTGAGCGCCACGCAGGAAACGGGACTGGATGCCGTCGACCGATTCCTGCACCAGGACCACAATCCGCAGCCGTCCGCACTGCCCCCGGTTCTTCAGGACCTTCGCCAGTGCCGCAAATGGGCCGGCCAGGTTGGCGACCGGGTCAATTACCAGCAGCATCTTCCCAGCAAATGGAGCCGCCGGCTGGACGACATATTTCTGCACAAGATCTGGGGACCACTCATTTTCATTTTGGTGGTAGGCGCCGTTTTCCAGACCGTTTTTGGGCTCGGCCAGCCCATGAGCAATGCGTTTCAGGATCTGCTCACAAGGCTTGGCCAGCAAGCGGCGCTTTTTATTCCCGATGGCATTCTTCGATCGCTTGTTCTCAATGGCCTGTGGAAGGGCGTCAGTTCCGTCCTCGTATTCCTGCCCCAGATTCTTCTGCTCTTCTTCTTCATCGGACTGCTGGAAGATTCCGGCTACCTGGCGCGCGCGGCGCTGATTGCGGACCGGACCATGCGCGGCGTCGGCCTAAACGGAAAAGCATTTATTCCCCTTCTATCCGCCTATGCGTGCGCGGTGCCGGCCATCATGGCGACGCGCACCATCGAGAACAAGCGCGACCGCATCGCGACCATCCTTATCGCTCCATTCATGACCTGTTCGGCCCGGCTGCCGATCTACACCTTGCTCATTGCGGCCTTTATTCCGGAGCGCCCGGTCGTCGGCGTATTTCTTGGAACGAGGGCGTTCGCCATGCTGTCGCTCTATGTGCTGGGATTTCTTGCCGCCATCGTCACCGCGAGGCTTCTCAAGTCATCCGTGCTCAAGTCCGCCGCCGTTCCATTCGTGCTTGAGATGCCCGCGTATCGCTGGCCGACCTGGCAATCGATCGGCCTTCGCCTGTTTGACCGCGGACGCGTCTTCCTGCGGCAGGCGGGAACAATCATTCTGGCGGTCTCTCTGCTTGTCTGGGTTCTAACCAATCTTCCCTTGCACAATGGCGGCGTTCCACCGTTGGAGCAAAGCGTGATCGCCCACCTCGGGCATGGAATCGAACCCGTAATCAGGCCGCTCGGCTTTAACTGGAAGATCGGAGTCGGCCTGCTGACCTCCGTGATCGCGCGCGAAGTGATCGTCGGAACCCTGGGCACGATCTATGGCACCGACCCGGCAACGCATGCCATGACGCTCCAGAATGCGCTCCGGCAAGACCTCACTCTCGCGGGAGCGATGGCGCTGCTGGTCTTTTTTGCGTTCGCCATGCAGTGCACGTCAACGTTGGCCATTGTGCGCCGCGAGACCAACAGCTGGAAGTGGCCCGTCGTCCAGTTCGTCTACATGACTATCGTTGCCTATTCGGCTGCCTTCGCCGTCAACCAGGTCCTTTCGAGGCTGCTCAAATAGCGACGCTGCGCGCTACCCGTTTTCCATCGCCATCGAGCGGAGGAGGACAGCCACCCTCGGCTATCCAAGCAGAGCGTCAACTCGGCAGTTATCTGCGGCCCTTGCCGCAGCCCTTCCTGAGCCCCATTCACGGCGCATGGCGCCCGCAGGATGCAACTTCTTTCACATTGACACAAGAGGGGATCAAGAGGACAATTGCCGTCGATTTGGGGACAAGCAGAAATCCAGCTTCCTAAAGAACGCCCCACGCCCAGTATCTTCAGGCGAAACCAGATTAAATACCCCATGGAGGAATTAGCGATGAGAAACGGCGCGACGACGAAGAGAGAACTGCACTGTGGTTTTGCTTGTAGGCGATGGGTTGTAGTGGTGGCTCTGTGCGTGGTCACTCTGGCCACGGTAACAACAGCATTTGCCAGCCCTCCGACTGTTACCACGGCAAGTGGCGTAGTGATCGGCCGAAAAGCGATTGGCATGGACCAATTTCTCGGCATCCCCTACGCGGTTCCGCCGGTGGGAGCTTTGCGCTGGACGCCGCCACAGGCCTACGGGACTTTTCCGGGGGGTACCCTCCACGCGACTCAGTTCGGCAATATCTGCCCGCAGGCGTCCGGCAATACTGTAGTTGGCAATGAGGATTGTCTTTACCTGAACGTTTATGCGCCCGCGTCGGGTGGTTCGAACCTGCCTGTGATGGTTTGGATCCACGGTGGCGGACTCATTGAAGGATCCAGCAATTCCTACAACCCGCAATGGCTCGTGAAAGAAGGCGTGATCGTCGTCAGCCTCAACTACCGCCTGGGTTATTTGGGATTCTTCGCCCAAACCGCGATCGATGCTGAAGGCCATGAAGCCGGCAACTATGGTCTGATGGACCAGCAGTTGGCACTAACGTGGGTTCAGAACAACATCGCGGCCTTTGGTGGCAATCCAGCGAATGTAACCATCTTCGGCCAATCCGCGGGCGGACAAAGCGTCTATGCTCACCTCGCCTCTCCAACGGCTGCAGGCTTGTTCAGCGGAGCGATCGCCGAAAGCGGATCATACGAGGAGTTCCAACCCTACCTTCAGTACGTTGTTCCCCTACCCGACGGGGAAAGCAACTCGGCCCCCTATAACAGTCCGACCGTCCCAACGGGCGAGACACTTGCCGCTGATGTCGGATGCGGCGATCCGGCCACGTCCGCTTGTTTGCGGGCCATTCCCGCCCCATACTTCGTTGCTTTTGAGGTCTTCCCCATCTTCCCGTTCGTGGATGGAGTGTTGCTCACAAACACAATCGCCGGTGCCTTTGCCGCCGGCACATTCAACCATGTACCCGTCATCACTGGCACGGCGGAAAATGAATACAACTTGTTTGTGGCCGAGCAGTACGATTTGCGGGATAATCCGATTCTCACGTCGGATGAGTACACCGCTGCTGTAGAGGCTCTCTTTCCCGCGCCTCTGGTTCCTTACGTTCTCAGCGTATACTCATTTGCCGCTTATCCGACCGGCGGGCAGGCCTTGGGCGCGGCGGCTACCGACGGAGCTTTCAGTTGTCCTGCGCTGAATGCGACTCAAGCGCTGTCCGCATATGTCCCCACCTACGCCTATGAGTTCGCTGATGAAAACGCACCCCCGGCGCAAGCAGACTTTGGCGGGCTCTTAACGTTCCCGTTGGGCGCCTACCATACGTCGGAGCTTCAATACCTCTTCAAACAATGGGACGCTTTCGGATTCCCGACAACGCTTTCGCCCCCGCAGATGCGGCTCTCCAAGGATATGCTCCTCTACTGGACGCAGTTCGCGAAGACGGGGACTCCGAACGTTACTGGCAAACCGGCATGGCCTGCCTATAACACGTCCACCAACCTGTTCTTACAGTTGTTAGAACCAAAGCCGGTGGCTATTTCCTCCTTTGGCGACGAGCACCTGTGCTCTTTGCTTTGGAACAATCTATAACTGCGGGTCCTCCCGGGAAGCGGCCGACGTGCACCCGCACGTCGGCCGCGCTCTCCTGCCGTACAGTACAAAACGACGTGTAGCGCCGGCACCTTGCCAGCGGTTCCGAGAGCCGGCCCTGAGCTTGTCGAAGGGGCGTCCCGCCCTCGGGTCGTTTGGGGGAAGCAAAAATTTCACCGAGTGAACTTCTCCCGGCGTCGAAGGGTTTCCTCTCTTTACGCAACTTTACCCATTCTCCACGCAAGTTCCCCTATAATCCCCGTTATAGCTACAAGGCAACCGAGCCGATTCCGATTTTTGGAGAGAAACCACAATGAAGAACTTCAGATACGCATTGCTGATCCTGGCCCTGGCGCTGTTCGCGCCCGCGCTTCTGCTCGCCCAGGCCGGAGGCCCTCCTCCAGGTGACACATCTGCCGCAGGACGTCACATGCCGTCCGTCGATGATCAGCTCGACAACCTGTCCAACAAGCTGAACTTGACCGACGCACAAAAGCCCAAGATCAAGGCCATCCTGCAGGACCAGCGCGACCAGATGAAGCAAGTCATGGATAACTCTTCCGGATCGCGCGAAGAGAGCAGGGCCAAGATGCGCGAAATTCACGAAAAGTCCGCTGCCAGGATGCGCGGAATCCTCAACCCCGACCAACAAGCCAAGTTCGACAAAATGCAGGCCGAACACCGTGACCACATGGGAGCAGAGCACGGACAAGGCGCGCCGCCTCCGCCGCCTCAGCAATAGCTCGAATTAAAAGAGGAAATTAGCCAGCAATTCCTCTTTTGTGGAACAGCGGCCCTTGAAAGCCAAAGAGGGCCGCCTGCCTTTCCCAACCATGCGCTGGGTCATTCCCCGCCCCAATTCATGAGCACTGCACGCAAACTCACCCCTTTGTACTTTCGCCACCAGGAAACCTCTTCCCGCCATATCATTCCAACGATGCCTTCGCGCCTGACTCCATGGCTTCGTGACCCGCTATTCCTTTTGTGCTTGGTCTCCGCCCTGCTCGCTTTCGTAGTTCAATCCGGCGAACTCGGCACCTCCGACACCGCGCACCGCCTCCAGACCACCCACTGGCTCTGGACCTCGGAGCCGCAGGTCTTCCCCTACGAGTATCCCGAGTTCGGCCTCCACGGCCGCCGAGGCCAACTCTTTAGCTGGTACGGAATCGGCCAAAGCCTGCTCATGCTACCCGCCGATCTCGTTGGCACGGCCATCGCGCATCTGCCCGTCTTCGTCGATTACGAAGACGATCCCTCCGTCCGCAGCATGGTGGTGAGCTATTCCATCAGCATTTTGGTCAACATCCTCACCGCTCTCATCGCCTTCCGCTTTTTGCGCCAGCTCCGCTTTTCGAGCAACGAGTCCATCGCCGGAGTCCTCGCGCTGCTTGTCTGCACCACGCACCTGCATTACACGCAGAACATGATGGAGAACAACTACATCATGCTTCTGACTCTTGCCGGCTTCTCATTCCAATATGACTGGCTGCGTACCGACAACAGTCGAGCCCTCCTCATCGGCTCGGCAGCGCTCGGCCTTAATCTGCTAACACGGCTCACAACCGGCATGGACCTCGTCGCAGCCGGCTTCTTTCTCCTCGTGATTCTGTTGTTTGAGGGCCCCCGCATTGCCGATCTCACGCGGCGCTTGCTCGACTACATAAAGATCGCGGCCCCCGTGTACGCCGTGTTCCTGCTGGTCGAGCGCTGGTACAGCTACTACCGTTTCGGCTCGTTCATCCACACCTACCTTCCGATCTTTGCCCGCGAGTCCTTGCAGAACGATCCCACCCTGCCCCCAACTTATCCCTGGAGCACGCCCCTCCACGAGGGCATCCTCGGAGCGCTTTTCAAACCCGAAAAATCCATCTTCTTATTCGACCCGCTACTGGTTTTAGCGATCGTGCTGCTCGCGCTGCTGTGGAAGCGCTTGTCCCCGGAGCTCCGGGCCTATGGCGTAACCACGCTCTTACTGCTGGCCTGGTACATCGTTTTCTATGCGCGCTACACCTTCTGGGCCGGAGACATGGCATGGGGCGACCGCTATGTTTCGACCACGGTTGAGTTGGCGGCGCTGACAGCCGTGCCGCTGCTGCTTCACTTTCGCGCGAATTTAAATCAGTGGGTTTGGCGCGCAGGCTTCGCTCTCATCGTCGTCAGCCTGATCATCCAGGTTGCATCCCTAGCCTTCTGGTTGCCGCTTGAGATTTATCAGATGGAAACGCTCGGCCATCCAACGTTCGTGATCGCCCTGCGCCTTAAAAATATCGCCGCCTTCGCTCTCGGCAAAATGGACGCCTGGGGCCTGACGAATGAGTCGATGACCTACGATCCCTGGGACTACGTTCACATCACCTGCTGGAATTTTCTGCCGTTTTTGCTGCGGCGAGTCGGAGTCGCGCCGGCATGGGTTGTGAAGACCGCATTCGCCATCTGGCTGGGAGGAATAACAGCGCTAGGGTGGGCCTTGCTGCGGTTAAGGACTGTTCTTGCGGGGTTAATTACGTTGAAACCCTGAAACGTTGAAACCTTGAAACCTGCTCTCGTCACTTCTTCCCAAAGAACTTCCCAAATCCCAGCCGCACCTGCACCGTATTAATCCCCGGATTCGGAGTGGTCAGGCCCGCGTTTGAAATGTGCATGTAGCGCACCTCCACGGTCCAGGCATGCGCGCCCAGAATATGCGCTCCGAAGGCCGCGCTCGACGTAAAATTGACTCCGATCGTTCCCGCCGGCACTTCATGGTTGGTAAACAGCGTACCGCCATTCAACTCCAGATAGGGCGCCACGCTACCGCGCGTGGCAAAAATCCACTTCAGCGCAAACGGGTTCACCCCCGCTCCATATGCGGTGTTCGCCCGCTGAAACACGACGAACGCCGGCACCGCATCCACCGCGTACTCGAAGCGTCCGCTCAGAAAGCCCGGGCCGTGCGGCGCGGTGAGAATCCACCCATAGCGCACGCCCGCATTCCAGACGCTCGTGTCCTTCGTTCCCCCGGGCACGGAATGCCCGCCGCCCGTCCAGACTTCCAGTTCGTGTCCGCCTTCTTCCGGACGATCCTGCGCCGCCGCGAAAGACAGCGCCACAAAAACCAGGCCCACTACCCACACAGATCGTTTCATGATGTTTTCAGGTCGAAACGGAACAATACGCGAAGCCAGAGCAAGAAACAAATCCACATCCATCAATATCGAACAGCCTGCGCAATAGGTCGACAGCTTTGAGGGTCTTACTTCTGCAATCTGACCTCTGCAATCTGCAATCGCCCCCACCTCTGACCTCTGACCTCCACCCTCTGACCTCCTACAGCCCGATCCCTCCATCGACGCTCAACACCTGCCCGGTAATGAACGCAGGAGCCGTAGCAAAGAACATCACGGCCGCCGCAATATCCGCCGCCGTGCCGTTCCTCTGCATCGGTGTCTGCTTCGCCATGCGCTTCATGAACGCAGCCGCCGATTTCTCTCCCAACTCAATCATCCCCGGAGCCACCGCATTCACCGCAATCTCCGGAGCCAGCGCCTTCGCCATCACTTTGGTCAGCATGTGCACCGCTGCCTTCGACGAGCAATAATGCGCGTGCGTAGCCCACGGTCTCTGCCCACCCAGCGATCCCATATTCACGATTCGCCCTCGCCGCTTCCTCAAATACGGCAGCGCCTCTCGCGATACGAGGAACGGCCCGCGCGCATTCGACGCAAACATCGCGTCCCACTGCGCAACCGTGAGTTTTTCGAACTCCACCGTCTCGTAATTCGCCGCGTTATTCACCAGCGCATCAATCCCGCCCAGCGTCGAGGCGACTTCCCGTACCATCTCCCGAACGCCGATCTCATCGGTCACATCGCATCGCACCGCCAGCGCCTCCGCGCCGCGCCGCGCCAATTCGCCCACCACGGCCCGGGCCTCGCCCGCCGACTCGCGATAGGTGATCGCCACATCCGCGCCTTCATCCGCAGCCGCCAGAGCAATGGCCCGCCCCAGCCTTTTCGCCGCACCCGTTACCAGCACGACCTTCCCCCGCAGTGCTTCAGCATTCTTTGACATGCTCCGGATTTTACCCTGAACCCTCGCCTCCCTTCGTGGCCGCCTATGCCCAGGTCTTATCCGCAGCCCCGATCAAAGCCTGGTAGGCATCCGAAGGGCTGCCCTCCTTTGTGGGATACCACTTCGTCTCCCCACTCCCTCTTGGAGCCCCACAGCGAATACTGCTACACTCGCCCAATGTCGGAGCACGGCCAAGTCATTCTTTATTCCCGCAAAGGCTGCCATCTCTGCGAGATCGTCAAGGAGAGCCTCGTCAAGCTCGAACGGCACGGCAGCTTCACATGGCACGAGGTGGACGTGGATTCCGACCCCGATGTTCGCCGCCTCTACACCGACGAAGTCCCAGTAGTCTTCATCAATGGCCGCAAAGCCTTCAAGTACCGCATGAACGAGCAGGAATTCCTCCGCAAACTGGCCAGCTGATCTTCTGAAATTGCCCCTTCCCTCCTGTACAATCTCCACCGATGCTGCGCACTCAACTCCTCGCCGACCCCGCGGGCCGCTTCGTCCACGACGTCATCCTGCAAAGTTGCCGGCGCAACGCAAACAAAACCGCTCTCATCGACACATCCTGCGGCCGTCGCATCACCTACGCGCAATATGGAGAACTCGTCGAATCCCTGGCCCGCGGCTTCGTCGCTGCCGGCCTTGTTCCCGGCGACGTCGTCGCCATCTTCCTTCCCAACTCATGGGAGTTCGCCGTCGCCTACCACGCCGCCACGCTCGCCGGTGCCATCCCAACCCCGCTCAACCCCGCTTATCGTGAGCGCGAAATTCGCTATCAGCTGGAAAATTCCGGCGCCGTCTTTCTTATCACCGACGCGCCCCTCCTCGAAAACATCAATCTCGCCAGCCTTCCCGCCCTCCGCCGCGTCTTCACCACCCGCCAGGATCGCCCTGGCTGCGAACCCTTTTCCAATCTGCTTCGCGCGTCGACAGCCAAAATCCCCCACGCCGGCCAACCCTCCGCCCAAACCATTGCCGCGCTTCCCTACTCCAGCGGCACCACCGGACTCCCCAAAGGCGTCATGCTCTCGCACCACAACCTGGTCGCTAATGTCTATCAGATGCTCGGCCCCAACGCCTCCTCGTTTATACGCGAGGAAATCATGCTCTGTTTCCTCCCGCTGTACCACATCTACGGACTCACCGTCGGCCTCACGCTTACTCTTACGCTGGGCGGCACACTCGTCCTCATGCCCCGATTTGACCCGCAGAAACTCTGCGCCCTACTCCTCGAGGAAAGCGTCACCATGATGCCCCTGGTCCCACCCGCCATCAACGCACTCTGCCAGTTCGCAGAAGCCGGCGCGTTCCCGAAGAACCACAAAGTCCGCTGGATCAAATCAGGTGCCGCGCCGCTTGCTCCCGAACTCGCCCGCCGCTTCACCGACCTCACCGGCATCCCCGTCGTCCAGGGATACGGCATGACCGAAGCCTCCCCGGTCACTCACGTCGGCTACATCGCGCCGCCGGAAATGCATCGCCCCGCCTCCATCGGCCAGCCACTCGCGCAAACCGATTGCCGCATCCTCGATCCCAACGACAACGAAGTCCCCCCCGGCGACCCCGGTGAACTCGTCATGCGAGGCCCGCAAATCATGCTGGGATACTGGAAGGAACCGCAAGCCACCGCCGCCGTTTTGCGCGACGGCTGGTACTTCTCCGGCGACATCGTCCGCGCAGATGCCGATGGCTTTTACTATGTTCTCGACCGCCGCAAGGAAATGATCAAGTACAAAGGCTTCCCCGTCGCCCCCGCGGAAGTCGAAGCCGTCCTGCTCGAGCATCCGGCAGTCCGCGACTGCGGAGTAGTGGCCAAGCCCAACGCCGACGCCGGAGAAATCCCCTGCGCCTTCGTCGTCCTCCGCGACGGCTTTACGTCATCGGACAAGCTCGACGCCGAACTCCGTGCCTTCGTAGCCGACCGCCTCGCCCACCACAAGCAGCCTCGCGAAGTGCATTTCGTAGACGCCGTCCCGCGCACGCCGTCCGGCAAAGTGCTCCGCCGCGAACTGCGTAAGGGCTTGTCGTAAGACGTCAGCGGCGCCTGCCTCCGCGCGCGCTCCCAAACAGTCCGGAGCTGATTCGGAAATTTGACACTCACGTGCACTACGTGTTACACGTATTATACGTGTAGAAGAGGTAAATCATGGCGGCTTCCCGGAATCGCGACAAGCAGAACCTGACGATCAGCCTCACCCGGCAGGTGCTCAAGAAAGCAAAAATCCTTGCCGCCCGGCGAGAAACGTCCATCAGCGGTCTCATTGCGCAGGAGATCGAATTCCTGGTTGGCGAGGAAGAAGCCTATGAGCGCGCCGAAAACCAGGCTATGGCGCTTCTCGACAAGGGCTTCCATTTGGGCGGTGTGATTCGCGCAACCCGGGAAGAACTGCATGAGCGCTAAGACCTTTGTAGATACGAATGTCCTGATCTACGCCCACGACGTTGACGCGAGGGAAAAGCACGAAACCGCGAAGAGTCTTCTGCGCGAACTCTGGAGCGAACGCAGCGGCCTTCTCAGTATGCAGGTGCTCCAGGAATTCTACGTGAATGTCACCCGCAAGATTCCCCGTCCGCTATCAAAGCAGTCGGCGCGCCTGGTCGTGAACAGTTACGCGATCTGGTGCGTTGAGGCTGCGCCCGCCGACATCTCGCCTGCCTTTCAGATCGAGGACGAATCTCGCATCGGATTTTGGGATGCCCTCATCGTAGCGTCGGCCCTCAAGAGCGGCGCCAACCGCATCCTCTCCGAAGATCTCAACGCAAGGCAAACCATCGCGGGCATGCGGATTGAGAACCCTTTCGCAAGATAGGCCAGAGCGAAGCTAGGCTAGAGTAACGTTGCCCAACTCCTCGACTCTGTGATCGCTCTCCGAACCTCCGGGTTTCAGCCCAGCAATCTCACCGCAAACCTCTGACCTCTGACCGCAAGGTAAAATGTCTTCATCACTCCGTCATGACCCTCTCCACCTTCGTCACCAAGTCCGCCTTCCGCAACAAGCGCCGCAGCCTGCTGACCGTCACCAGCATCGCCTTCTCGCTGCTGCTGCTCAGCATCATGCTCTGCTTCTGGCGCAGCTTCTACATCGACAAAGGCGCGCCCGACTCCGCGCTCCGCATCATGACGCGCCACAAAGTCTCGCTCGCCAACTTTCTGCCCATTTATTACCGCGACAAGATCCGCGCCATCCCCGGCGTAGTGCATGTCGTCCCGATGACCTACTTCGGTGGAAAGTATAAAGACGACAAGCCCCAAAACTATTTCGCCCAGATGGCCACCGACCCGGACGAGTACTTCGATGTCGCTGCCGACAAGATCATGCCCGCGGAGCAGCTTGCTGCCTGGAAAAAAGACCGCGCCGGCTGCGTCGTCGATGTCGATCTAGCCCGCAAACACAACTGGAAACTTGGCGATCACATCCACCTGCAAGGCACTATTTTCCCGGCTAATCTCGATCTCACGATACGCGGCATCTATACCATCGATCCTCCGTCCAGCAACCTTTACTTCCACACGAAGTATCTGGAGGAGTCCGACGACTATTTCAAAGACAACGCCATGTTCTTCTTCGTCCGCGTTGACACTCCCGATCACATGCCCGTTGTCGCTCGCGCCATCGACGACATGTTCCACGGGAGCCCGGTCCCCACCAAGAGCGAGAGCGAGCAAGCCTTCAAGCTCGACTTCGTTGCCCTGCTCGGCAACGTGAAAGCCTTCATCCTGAGCATCTGCGGCGCCGTGGTCTTCACCATGCTCCTGGTTTGCGCCAACACCATGGCCATGTCGATCCGCGAACGCACCCGCGAAGTCGCCGTGCTGCGCACGATTGGCTTCACCCGCGGCAGCATTCTGCGATTGCTGCTCAGCGAATCGGTCGCCATCGCTCTCATTGGAGGCATCGCTGGTGTGCTCAGCGCCACTGGCGTTGTCCTGTTTATGGCTCGTCCCGGCGTCGGCCTGCCCGTTTCCATGCACATGACCGCGGACACCGCGGGCGTTGTCATGCTGGTGGCCGCGTTCGTCGGACTTGTCAGCGGCCTGATTCCCTCCTACCGCGCGTCCAACCTCGGCATCGTCGACGCCCTCCGTTATCTGGGTTAGCGCTTCGGGCGCGCATTCTCGTCCGGTGAGCTCAAGTGCTACACTCGCTTGCGATGCGGACCGACATTCTTCCCCTTTGCGACCAGCATTACCGCACCATGGAGCCTGCTCTCGCCCCCTACAGCGCCGATTTCTCCATCGAATTCTTCCGCTGCACCGACAAGTTCTGCCATCGCTGCTTCGGCGAGCGCATCGGCTACTCCACGCCGCAACGCGGAGCTTCGCCCGTTTTCGCTCCCGACCAGCCTCGATGCGACCGTCACGGTCGTCCCATGTTCATCATCAGCATCGATCGTCAGCGCAATCATCTGACCTACGCCTGTCCTGAACCAGACTGCCCCGAACGCGTCGTCCGCACCTAGTCGATGCCTCCGGCGGCCACCATGTGGCTCGACTCCCTTTGGTGCGGTCTTTTAGAATCAAGGATTGGAAAGTTTTCAGGTCTCTGATAAACACGGAGTCGCAGGTAAGCACTTTGAACAATACCGGCGCCTCAAAGCAGAGCTTGCCATAGAAGAGGAACACTTCTCCCTGCCAGAAACCCGGCCCTCCCGGGGCCGGGTTGCGTGGTCTCTCCTAGAAGCGCCTGTAACCTCCGTTAATTGTGATCGATTTGTGGGGGCCGAGCGTACCGTTCCAGTCGTATCCCACGCTGCCGTCGCCAAACCATGGTGTCGATGAGGGCAGGTTATTGACGGGTGCGCAAGGATCGGGCGCGTCAGGTGTGTCTTGAATGAACGCAAAGCGTGTGGTGTTCGATGGGACCGCAAACAACGCCACGCCGTGGGTGTTGAAGCCGGGATTGTATCCCCACGCGGAATCCCAGTCGAAATCGAACCAGTTGTTGAAGTCCCCACCGTCGGCGTTGTTGGCATCGATATCCGCGTAGCGAACCAGGGCATAATCCTTGGAAACCGCAGTTTGATTCTTGAGTGTCATCGTGATGTTGATAGTCGGTAGGGTCGTAGTCCGGGTGAAGGATTGAGTCAGGGTGAACACTCCGTCCGAGGTCGTGCGCGTGATCTTGAGCGGAAACGTGCCGGGACCTCCGGGTTGCGAAATTACCGACGCTTGCCAGTTGCCAGAGTCACCGCCATCGGCCCAATCGTAATATCGAGTCAAGGTGTCAAAGTCACAGATGCCATAGCCTTCGAGGTAGCCACCTTCGCGGATGTGCTCGACACCCTGAGGGCTCTGAAATTCGGTGACATTGCCGTTCTGCGTCGTACAGAACTGAAAATAGGTCAGGTTGCTGCCCGAGGTGAAGGTGGATTGGCAATTGCTCGTGGCGTCGCCGCGCACCCCTTCCGGGTTGTGAGCTTGTTGCCGGCCTTGCGCGAATCCGTATGCCCCTAACGCGAGAACGGCGACGAAAAGAAACCACTTCTTGACAGTCATCGGTTGTCTCCTTGGAAGATTTTTGTTTTGGCGCATTGGAGTGCCGAATCGAGGTCCAGCTTTGATGTTTCTGCCCCACCCAGATCAACTCGCCGCGGACACCGCTCCAAAGTTGCCGCGCATGATGGCCGATTCGAACGCTGATCACAATAGCGGCTCCCTGTCGGGAGTCTTAATTTTCATGTCCCCTTAACTTATTGGCAGGATTGGACATGCCGCGAAGTTACGAAGCAGGTTAAAATGGCTGCGTTGACCGGGGAGTGTTTGCCGTGGGGCACGGCCCATTCGTAGTGTCAGTTCCTATCCGATTCGGAGACGATTTCGAGTTTGATCCGCGTTCGCAGAGACTCTCTCGCGCAGGCCGGGTCTTGAAACTCGAGCGCATTCCCACGGAAATTCTGCTCCTTCTAATTGAGAAAAACGGCGAGCTGGTTACGCGGGACCAGATCATCGAGCGGGTCTGGGGCGAGGGAGTTTTTCTCGATACCGACAACAGCATTAACGGAGCGATCCGCAAGATCCGGCAAGTCCTCAAAGACGATTCCGAAAACCCGCGTTTTATACAAACGGTTACGGGCCGCGGATATCGGTTTATTGCCGCTGTAGTTCAGCCAGCCCCGCCGGATCGCGAAGATGTTTCCGTGGACCGCACTGCGGCTTCAGACTCAGCTCCCGATGCTGCCCCGGAGCCGCGACCGAGCCGTAAGGTCGCCCCCTGGCGATGGGGTAGCCTGATCGGGATTGCCGTTTTGTTAATCGGTGCCTTGGGAGCTTACCTCTACAGCTTGCGCTCGCGTGCGCAAGTCCCGGCACCTCCGGTACGATCCATGCTGGCAGTTCTTCCCTTTGAAAATCTCACGGGCGATCCCGAGCAGGATTATTTCAGCGACGGCCTCACCGAAGAGATGATCAGCCAACTCGGCAACCTTGACCCGTCCCATCTCGGGGTCATCGCCCGGACTTCGGTGATGCACTACAAGCACAGCGACGAACCGTTGGATCGGATTGGCCGGGAATTGGGCGTGCAATACGCGCTGGAAGGAAGCGTGCGCCGCGATTCGAATCGAGTCCGTGTCACAGCCCAGTTGATTCAGATCAAGGATCAGAGCCACATCTGGGCGCGGCAATACGATCGCGACCTGAGCAACTTGCTGGCGCTTCAGGCAGAAATTGCCCAGGAAATTGCGGCTGAAATTCAACTGACTCTGGGCGATCGTCGTCGGCTCGACACGGTCCGTCAATCCTCCCTCGAGCCGCAAGCCTACCAGGCGTACGACCTCTATCTGAAAGGCCGATTCTTCTGGAACAAGAGAACAGCCCAGGGTTTCCAGCAGGCGATTGAGTATTTTCAGCAGGCCATCGCCAAAGATCCGAACTACTCTCGCGCCTACACCGGCGTGGCCGATTCCTACGCGCTGTTAGGCGGTTACAGTACGACACCGCAAACGGAGTCCATGCCGAAAGCGCGCGCCGCCGCCCTCAAAGCGCTCGAACTGGACCCCTCGCTGGCCGAGGCCCACACCTCCTTGGCCCTCATTACAGAGAACTTCGACTACGACTGGGAAACGGCCGAGAAGGAATACCGCCGCGCCATTGAGTTGAACCCCAACTACGCCACAGCTCACCATTGGTACGCCGAGTTTCTTTCGCTGCAAGGGCGCTTCCCCGAAGCTCTCGCCGAGAGCGAGCGCGCCCGCGAACTCGATCCGCTGTCGCTGATCATTGCTGCCGACCATGGCATGATCCTCCTTTACGCCCGCCAGTATGACGCTTCGATCGCGCAGTTTCGAGCGGTGAAGGAAATGGAGCCGGCATTCCCCCGGACCGTTATGGTGGTTGCTCCCTACATCGAAAAACAGCAATATGCGGACGCGCTGGCCGAGCTAAAGAGATGGGCCGACGCTTATGGCGAAAGCGAATGGACGTGCGCGTGGCGCGCTTTTGTATACGGCCGCTCCGGCCAGAACGCGCAAGCACGGCAAGCCCTCGCCAAAGTGCGCCAGTTTTACGATCGCGGTCTTCGCAGTCCCGATCCGATGCTTTGGGCTCTGGTCGGTGTCGGTGACCGGGACCAATCGTTCGCCTGGTTCGAGAAGGCGTATGCCGACCACTCGAATGTTCTGACCAGTCTTAAAGTCAACCCTGCATTCGACGGCCTGCGCAGCGACCCTCGTTTTCAGAATCTCATGCGCCGCGTCCGGCTGGCCCCGTGATCGGGGTTCGCGGGCTCGAGTTCAGACTCTCACGATTTGCTTTCGCCTTCGGCCGCCCCGTCTCGCTCTACTCTCCCACCAGCCACTTCCACTGCGCTTCGCTCAACGGCACCACGCTCAACCGCCCCTGCCGTACGAGCGGAGAATCCGCGAACAGCTTGTGCGCTTTAATTTCCGCCAATGTCTTCGGGGCCGCGATCGCGCGCCCCACTTTGATTTTCACCTGCGGGTTCCGCGCGTCCGTGGCATCCACCGATAACACCGTTGCCGTACCCACCGCGCTCTTCTCATCTCCCGTGTGATAAATCAACAGCCGCTCACCCGGCTTCATCTCGCGCAGATTCTTCACCGCCACCGGATTCGTCACTCCATCCCAGATGGTCGTCTTTTCTTTTTCCAGATTGGCGAACGAGTACACCGCAGGCTCAGTCTTCAGTAGGTAATCCATTGGCAGCGTCCCTCCCCCCGGCCACAAACAGCGATCCTACCGCTCAATCGCCCCGAGTCGAGTCACAGGCCGGGCAGACGTGTGGTCCAGACCTGTGACTGGCCCGGCCTGTTCAGTAAACGTCGTAGCTACGCCGCGACTCATCGATCGAGCACTTCTCGAAACGGCCTTCCAGTCTAGAGGCTACCGAGGTGGGGTCAGTCAGTTCGTTGCGCCAGATATCCCATGCCTTGCCAAAGGCCTCCGCACTCGCAGTCCGCCCGATCCAATAGAGCGAACCAAGATCGTTGCTGGCTAGCGGGGAAGCGATTTCCGCAATATACCCATGACTCTTTCCCCACTGTGCGTTGAAGTCGTTCTTGAGGGTCACGTAATTCGCCAGTGTGCAGCCCTCCTTTAACTTGAACTGAATCACATCAAGGTTTTCCGCGCTGGCCCAGATCGGCGCCAGCAGAGCGGCAATAGTCAGCAGCACTATTCTCATCAGTTGTCTCCTTTTTGAAGTGTATTGAAGCGGCTGTGCCGACTTCGGCACGACGGTCGCATGACCTCGGTTTGAGTTGCAAGTCGTCAGGACCATCCCCACGTGGCCTGAAATAGTAGCGGTGCAAACAACTCTCGTAAACAGGAAATAGTTGCTCGGGACCCTAGCAGTGGTGTCTGACGGAAGCGCCCCTTGCGGCACCAGGATGTGCGAGTCGGTCTTGCCCATCTAGGCGCAGTCGCCCCTCGCCTCTGCCATCTGCCCCAACCGATGACTCGACCCTACGCGTTCCCGGTGTTCGCCAGCGCCTCCACCGCCTCCCACGTCGTCGGAAAGGTCACAAAAAAGTCCTTCACTTTCGTGATCTCCATCACCTTGTTAACCCGCGGGCGGACTCCAGTCAGCACCAGGCATCGGCCTCTTTTCTGGTGCGACACATACGTCGCCACCAGCGATCCCAGGCCCACCGAGTCCACGTAAGGAACATCCGACAGATCCAGAATCGTCGTCTCCGCCTGCTCGTTCTGTAACGCGCGCTCGAATTGCGGCGTGGTCTCGATCGTGATCGGCCCCTTCAGCAGCAGTATCCGCTGATCCTCCGCCACTCCCTCATAGCGCTCGACTGTCAGTTCTTGCAACCCCATAGTTCACCAAATGCTTGGTCTGAGATTGTAGGAGACGCGGCGCGCCCTGTCACCTGCAAAACCCGCGCCCCGTCCTATCTCCGGCGCGCCGCCAGCACCGATGCAAACGGTCGTTCCGGAGCGCTTTGCGCCTGCTGTGCCCGTGGGGAAAAAAGGCAGAGAAAGGAGAGAGGTGAACTTCTGCAATTTGATTTCTGTATTCGGACTTCTGCAATCTGCCTTGCGCAACCTGCTCTTAACCTCTGCAATCCGATCTCAAACCTCTGCCCTCGCTACTGCGGCTTCTTGTCGTCATGATCTTCATAGGTCGAGTACTGCCCGCCCGGACGTTTCAGCCTCACCGTGATCTCCACCTCGGCCTGCTTGACTTCGTAATCGGCTCCAAATGTCTGGAGCCCCGGCGCCAGCACCTGCACCTCGATCGACCCATAGGGAATTCCGTCGATACTCGCGCGCCCTTCCCCGTCCGTCTTGAGTTCGAGTTCTCCCTTTGTCGCCTTGCCCTTCCGATTCACCGGGTGCAGCACGACCTTCGCATCTTTCACCGGCTTTCCGCTCGTCGCGCGCAAAACCATCACTTTCACCGACGCCATCGGCCCTTCGTCATCCTGGGCCCAAGAGCCTTCCACCGCACCAAATCCCAGCGCAGCCAACGCAGCCATGCCTAACACCAGAAGTTTCACCCGGATTCTCATTGCAACTTCCTCTCGATATCGGACACGCCGCTCCTCGTCCTTCCTCAATCTGACCTCAGATCTCTACCCTCTGCCTTGCCTACTGCGGCTTCGGATCCGCCGTCTTGCTGTCGCCTGCCTTCTTGTCGTCTGGCTTCTTCGCGCTCTCCTGAACGCCCATTGTTGAGTATTGCTTCACCGGACGCCTCAGCCTGACCGTAATCTCCATCTCCGGCCGATTCACCTTGTAGTCTTCCCCAAACGTCTGGAAGCCGTCCGCCAGCACCTGCACCCGCAGCGGTCCGTACGGAATCCCGTCAATCCCGGTTTTCCCCTCATCGTCCGTTTTCAGTTCCATCCCGCCCAGGGCCTGCTTGCCTTCTTTTGTTACCGGATGCAGCACCACCGCCGCATTCCTGATTGGCTTGCCATTCCAGTCGCGCACCACCACAAAGTGCATGTTCGACATTGGGCCTTCGTCTTCATCATCCTGCGCCCACGCCGCCCCCGCTCCCACCACAAACATTCCCACCACCGCCAACACCGCCAGCTTCCTGCTCATGATTCCATTCTCTCCAGCCATCTACTTCAGTCCCCGCACAACATATCCCACCGACAAATCCTGATAATAAAGATAAGCATATGCGCTTTCGTCGCGCGAGAACATCGGCACAAACGCCGATGTCGCTCCCGACGGCATATCTCCTCCAAACGTTCTCCAAGGCTGCATTTTGCCTGTCTTCACATCCACCCGGAGGATTCGCGCTACCCGTTCCTGTTGGTGGCTGGTTTGTACGTACACCGAGGCCCCATCCGGCGACCATCCTGTGACATGGTATTTCGAGTCGAGTCCCGGGATGAGCTGCAAGCCGCTTCCATCGAGCGGCCACACACCCCATTTCCCATCCCCTCCCAGCACCGCGACCTTACTCCCATCCGCGGCTAGGTTCGTGCCGACCAACCCCTCAGGTGTAAGCGGCTTTGCCGTTCCATCATTCACATTAATCAGATAATCTCGCGCTCCATGCCCCGCTTCAATTCCATGCGCCACCAACTGTTTGCCGTCCGGAAGATACCTCGCCGATTCGTAGATGATGTTGTCGTGCGTCAACTGACGCATTTCTCCCGCTCCCGTTGGCACCAGATCGAGCACACCGCTCTTGGCGGGCTTCGTAACCACCCACTTCCCATCCGGAGAGATCGCCTCCCCCAACCCCTCCCCGATCCGCACTGGAGGCGATCCGTCGGTGTCGCGCAAGAACACGGTGTAGTTCGGCCCTCCCCCATCTCCTTCTTCTTCGAACAAAACCTTTCGGCCGTCCCGGCTCAGGTCTCGCAGCCCGGCCCATCCCAACCATCCCAGCTCGCGCTCCTCTTTTCCGCCCGGAGCTACCCCCCGGATACCCAGCCGGATCTGGTGGGTGACTGTCAACGCCACTCCGTTCCGGATATCCTGCAGCCACATTCCTCCCGGAACGTTCGTGATGGTTCGCAGCCTGCCTCCAAGCGTCACCCCCCGCAGGTTTTCCGCGCTGCCGTTGCGCGTCGCCGTAAACCAGATCTCATCCCCCGCCGGTGACCACACCACACCCTGGATCGACGCCCATCCCGACGAGAGTTTCCTTTCCTGCCCATCCGGCTCGATCACGGCAATCGAGCCCTCATCGTCGCCGCCCGTATTTTCGTGATCGGAGAACGCGATTCTCTTCCCATCGGGCGAAATCTTCGGCGTGCTGATCCAATTAATTGTGTCCAGCAAAACCTTCCCTACGGGATACTCCAGCCGCCAATGGCGGTTTTCTGGCACATATCGCACTACCGCCAGATGTTCCCCGTCCGCCGCCCAGTCCGCGTCCTGCACGTTGTCCAGCACTTCGCGCGGCGTTCCCCCGCTCAACGGAACCCTGGCCAGCGTTCCCGACCGCGCGTACCCGGAGTAAAAAGCCGTGTCCAGCCGGATCGCCAGTTCACCGTTCGTCGAGATCGCGAGCAAATCCGCATCTTTCAATCCCAGTTCGCGCGAACCGCTTTCACTCGTGCGCGCCATATACAACTGTGGTTGGCCCCCATCCCACGACGCCGAGTAAACGATGCTCCCGTCGGGAGTAAATCTCGCATCGCCAATCGCGCCGGTCCGGAAAGTAATCTGCTGATACTCCGCCAGCGGCGCTCGTACGCTCCGCTGCCCCAACCACCAACCGATCCCCGCGAGCGCCAGCGCCGCGGCCACCGTCAGTGCCACTCCCTTTCGCCGCGCGACCTTCTCGGTGCTCGCACCGTGCGCGCCCGTCCCGGACGAATCCATCACCGCGACCTGCGCACTCGTTCGCGAACTGATTGAACTGTCGGCCAGCGCTTCCAGGGCAAACGCCACATCTCCGGCCGACTGAAACCGCTGCGCCGGATTCTTTTCCAGGCAGTGCCGCACAATCCTCTCCAGCGATGCCGGAACATTCCGCCCGGTCTCTGTCAGCTCGTCCGGCTCCTCCTTCAGAATTGCGCTCATCGTGTCCGCTGCCGTCTCCCCGCGGAACGCACGTTTTCCGGAAACCATCTCGTAAAGGATCGAGCCCACTGCAAAAATGTCGGAGCGATGGTCCGTCGCTTTTCCGCGCACCTGCTCCGGAGCCATATATCCCACCGTCCCCAGAACCTGCCCCGGCTCCGTATTCACCTGCGCCGTCAGCGTATCTCCGCCCTCGCCCCCTTCCTCGGGACGCGTCAGCTTCGCCAGTCCGAAGTCCAGAATCTTTACCCGTCCATCCTCGGTCAGAAAGATGTTCTCCGGCTTCAGGTCGCGATGCACTATTCCCTTGTCGTGTGCTGCCGCCAATCCTCGCGCCACCTGGAGCCCGCAGTCGACCGCTCGCCGTACCGCCAGCGGCCCGCTCCGCAACTGCTCCCGCAGCGTCACTCCTTCCAGCAACTCGGAAACAATGTAAGGAGATCCCTTCTCCTCACCGATATCGAAAATGGAAAGTATGTTGGGATGATTCAGCGCCGCTGCTGCCCGCGCCTCCTGCATGAAGCGCTGCAACCGGTCGGCGTCCGCCGAAAACGATTTCGGCAGCACTTTGATCGCAACCATGCGGTTCAGCCGGGCGTCACGCGCTCGATACACCTCGCCCATGCCGCCCGCGCCTAGCAGCGATTCGATATCGTACGGTCCTAGTTTCGTGCCCGAAGAGAGTGCCATCCGTAGCTGTGGATTATATCGAACCCAACCTGATTGAGGTCTCTAGGTAGTGTCTGAAATGTCAGACACTATCGAGATCTCTCGAAGGCAGGAACCTGAAACCGGGGACTTGGAAAGCAGCGGAGGCTGAAGCATTCGCCCCAAAGGAAAGAACCCCAGCACGGCTTGTTTCACCGTGCTGGGGGAGGAGGATCGCAACACTGCAGCAGGTTCGCCGCAACCGCGGCTTAGGAACTCGGGGGAGGGCCTTGCGCCGCACTCAATTACAACTCAACTCACTACGATACGCACAGAGTGTCGAGCGCCACCTGGTTCCGGATCGTCAACGTCGCGCCGCTCAGCTCCACCACGCCGCGCCGCTTGAAGTCCCCAAGAATTCTCGTCACCGTCTCTCGCGACGATCCGATCAGTTGCGCCAGTTCTTCATGCGTCAGCGCGACCTTGATCCGCACCACGCCATCGCTCACGCGCGCTTCCGACGACCACTGATTGAGCAGCCGCGCCAGCTTCCCCGCCACCGAATGGCACAGCCCGATCGAGCGGATCACCTCATACGCCGACTGGCAATCGCTGCTCAAATGTTGCGTCGCCCGCAGGCATGCATCGCCGTGCGCCTTCAAAAATCTCAGAAACTGCTCCCGCCCCACATAGGCCAATTGGCTCGGTTGCAGCGTCTCCGCCGTAAGCTCATAGGGGCTCTCCATCACCACCGATTGCAGCCCCAGCACTTCGCCCGGCCCGGCAATTTTGACGATCAATGTCTTGCCTTCGCTGTTGGTCGTCATCAGCTTCACTCTTCCCCGGCAAACGATGTAGACGCCCCGCGCCGCTTGCCCCTCCATCAGCACCACCGCGCCTTCCGGATACGAACTCGTGTGCTGAATCCGGTTGAACTCTTCCATCGTCTCGCTCGAAAGGCCGGCAAAAAAGCTCTGATCACCAAGCTGGAACTCGCGCATATCGTCGACGATCGGCAGACCATACGGGGAATTCGCCTTCGCCTGCGCATCCGCCAAATACCGAAAACCGGAGCCCGTTGTTCTCGCTACTGCCAAAGTGGCACTTGCCATAGGATCGTCCTTTCTTACTCTCTCTACCTGGTTGGTTTGCTCAACCCGCACTGTCCCTAGGGCAACCTGCGGGCCAATCTCCGTGCCTTCGCGTATCCTCCTCCTTTCCCGCCCCACACCCTTTAGAATCAGGCTATTTCCAGAATCGGCTGGATTCGGTATAGGCCGCGTTTCAATTGCGATTTAGGTCGTGGCTGCGTATTTTGCCACACGACTGAGTGATCTCCATCACTTATTTGTGTGAGAGTCGCACAATTCTTTGTGATCTCCCCCTCCATGTGCCTCAGCCGCAAGCACTACCGGGCGAAATTCTACGGAAATTGGGATCGAGGCCATACGATTAGCCGGAGAATCGGCACGTTGACGGCTTTTCGGCGCCCCTTTGGTTGGCTGCCAGACCTCAGAGGTGGAAACGCTTGAATGATTCTAGTGGAATCATAGCTTCGCGACACTTCGCCTACGCGCTTCCCCCGCAGCTTGTGTTGTAAGGAGATTCGAACGACGGATTGACGACCGGTTGCATCTTGTGTCCTTCATACTCTGATCATCCTGGCTGCAAGTGGTCTGGCGGCGACTCAAGTTCCGTTAACACCGGTTTGGCGCTGATTCTGGGTGGCGCAGCGCTTCCAGCGCTGCGGTAACGGCATCGTATTCAACGCGGCTTTAGCCGCTGAGGTAACGGCTCGTAGAATCACCTTTCCGCTTGCCTGGCGCCTGAACCGTCTACGTGGAGCCGACCGCCCCAAACTACTTCACCTCTTCCAAATAACATCCTCATTATTTCTCCGGTCAATCAACTCCTCCACTTTCCGGCTCGCCCCTCGGCGAAAAACGATTCGCCCCTCCACGCCCTTGCGGAAGAAGATCGGCCCCGCCTCCGGAATCAGCTCTGCCTTCGGCCGATCGCCACGCTGCAGGAACAACTCTCTCCCTCTTTTGATACCGTCATGGTCTTCTGCCGGGCCGCTTCATACGTCCCGAGATAGTCCGCGAATGCCCGGGGATCGGCCTCGCCGGGCGCCGGGTCTTCGTAGTAGCGGAGCACCTGCCCGGCGACAATTTGCCACTGCCCGTTGCGGCGCATCCAGGTATCGGTTTCGTGGTAGCGCGCACTCTCCTTCTGCCCATACACGATTTCAGTCTCATTGAGGTCGTAGCTGAGAATCGCCACATCGCTCTGGATGTGGCTCTTGGCATTGGCCACCTTGATGGTTCCTGAATAGCCCTGCGGAAGCGCCACGATGCTCGTCACCAGTTCCTTCTTATTCATGCTCTCGCCCCTTTCATCGAAGAACATCGCGTCGTCAGCGAAGTACTTGTTCCAGGGCGCTTGGTCTCCAGGCCCGACCGAAATCGACTAACTCCTGGGTTCGGCGGACCAGGTCGTCTTGGGTGATGCTGGACCGGCTTGCTTTATTGCACGACAATGAAACAATTAAGCTACAGATAACACAGTACATAGCAGCAATGTGCTTTGGCATTGTTCCTCCGACTTCCGGCGCTCCCCGTGCAAGTTGACGCTCGGCATTCCCGTTGGACGGGCGAGAGTGTCCGGCGCATCCAGCGAAAATAGCCCCCCCCTTGACAACTCCCCACTCACATCCTTATAATTAGCACTCATACAGATCAAGTGCTAACAAGCAAGAAAACTGCTACAAGGCATTCAATAAACCAACCAACATTCGAAAGGAGCAACAACCATGGCAACTAAGTTTACCCCCCTGCACGACCGCATTCTCATCCGTCGCGTAGAGGAAGCTGAAACCACCCGCGGCGGCATCATCATCCCCGACAGCGCCAAAGACAAGCCGCAGGAGGGCGAAGTCATTTCCGTCGGCAAAGGCAAGATCAGCGAAGAAGGCAAGGTTCGTCCGCTCGACGTAAAAGACGGAGACCGCATTCTTTTTGGCAAGTACTCCGGCACCGAAATCAAGATCGACGGTGAAGATTTCATCATCATGCGCGAAGAAGAGGTTCTAGGCGTCCTGACCGGTGCGGCCAAGAAAGAAACCGTCGGCAGCCGGAAATAGCTCTCAGCCGTCAGCCGTCAGTAAAAACAACCTTGACGGCGAGCGGCGACGAAGAAGAGAGCATTCAGCGGTAGCGGCGAGTCAGCGTTCCAGCAGACAGTCATCACGATGAGCTTTAACTGATGGCTGATGGCTGATAGCTGACAGCTAACCCCAAAAACATTCCGCAGGCCAGTCCTGCAAATCGAACTTGAGGAGACAAACAAAATGGCAAAGCAAATTATTCACGGAGAAGAGTCCCGCCAGGCCATTCTCCGCGGCGTCAACATTCTGGCTGACGCTGTGAAGGTCACTCTCGGCCCCAAGGGCCGCAACGTTGTTATCGAAAAGAAATTCGGTTCGCCCACCATCACCAAGGACGGCGTCACCGTAGCCAAGGAAATCGACCTGAAGGACGCGCAGGAAAACATGGGCGCCCAGATGGTCCGCGAAGTCGCCAGCAAGACCAGCGACATCGCCGGCGATGGCACCACCACCGCCACCGTTCTGGCCCAGGCCATCTTCCGCGAAGGCGTGAAGACCGTCGCTGCCGGCGCCAATCCGATGGCTCTCAAGCGCGGCATCGAGAAAGCAATTGTCGCCATTTGCGGCTCGCTCGACAAGGACGGCAACCGCAAGCCCGGCGAACTCGACAAGTTCTCCAAGCAGATCCAGGGCGACCACATCGCCCAGGTCGGCACCATCTCCGCCAATAACGATGAGACCATCGGCAAGATCATCGCCGAGGCCATGAAGAAGGTTGGCAAGGACGGCGTCATCACCGTCGAAGAAGCGAAGACGCTCGAAACGCAGCTCGACGTAGTCGAGGGCATGCAGTTCGATCGCGGCTATCTCTCTCCTTATTTCGTGACCGATCCCGAGCGCATGGAAGCGATCCAGGAGAACGCCTACATCCTCATCCACGAAAAGAAAATCAGCTCGATGAAAGACCTGCTCCCGCTGCTCGAGCAGATCGCCAAGAGCGGCAAGCCGCTCCTCATCATTGCTGAGGACGTGGAAGGCGAAGCGCTCGCCACTCTCGTCGTCAACAAGCTGCGTGGCACGCTGCAAGTCTGCGCCGTCAAGGCTCCTGGCTTCGGCGATCGCCGCAAGGCCATGCTGCAGGATATCGCCATCCTTACCGGCGGCAAGGCCATCACCGAAGATCTCGGCATCAAGCTCGAGAACGTTCAGGTCTCCGACCTCGGCCAAGCCAAGAAGCTCACCATCGACAAGGACAACACGACCATTGTCGAAGGCAAGGGCAAGCACAACGAGATCGAAGGCCGCGTGAAGGAAATTCGCAGCCAGATCGACAAGACCACCAGCGACTACGACCGCGAGAAGCTGCAGGAGCGGTTGGCGAAGCTGGTCGGTGGCGTAGCCATCATTAAAGTCGGCGCCGCGACCGAAACCGAAATGAAGGAAAAGAAAGCCCGTGTCGAAGACGCCATGCACGCAACTCGTGCGGCCGTGGAAGAAGGCGTTGTCCCCGGCGGCGGCGTAGCGCTAGCGCGTTGCGTTCCGGCACTGGACAAGCTGAAACTCGAAGGTGACGAGCAGATCGGTGTCAACATCGTGAAGCGCGCCATCACCGAACCTCTGCGCCAGATCGTCGAAAACGCCGGCGAAGAAGGTGCGGTCGTCCTCGGCAAGGTTTACGACTCGAAGGACAACAACTTCGGCTACAACGCGCAGACCGGCGAGTACGAAGACCTGGTTAAGGCCGGCGTCCTCGATCCGACCAAGGTAGTGCGCACCGCACTCACCAACGCCGGCTCGATCGCCAGCCTGATGCTGACCACCGAAGCCCTGGTTTCGGAGATTCCGGAAAAGAAGGAAGCTCCCATGGGCGGCGGCCACGGCGGCGGCATGGAAGGCATGTACTAAGAAGAAAGTTAGCAGTGAAAAGTAGTCAGCAGTACGGAAGCCCCGCGCGCGAGCGCGGGGCTTTGTTTCAACGGGAGGTTTTGGCAATGGACTTGATCGAGCACCCGATCGGTTTGAATTCGGAAATACACCATGCCATCGCGGAAAGGGTAGCTTGGCACACCGCGCTGGTGATAAATACTGTCCGCCAGCAGACGACGCTCGCTACAGGCCAAACCGCTTCGTGGGAAGCCGTAGGGTCGGGATCGGCGTGCCGCTGGAAGGGAAAGAGGTTCGTTCTTACGGCGAAGCACGTACTCGAGGAAGCTAGCGCCCGGGACATACGTTTTTTCTTGAGATCAACCGGAGCAATCGACTGGGGTACGAGGCCCTCTCAGCCACTGATCGCACAGATCGTCGCTCTGGAGGTCGAAGACGTCGTGAGGTGCCAATACGAGGATCTAGCCTGCATCATTCTCGGACAGAACGAATCCGGGAGACACCTGGAATTCGCCGACTTACCCAAGGACTTTGGCGATGTGCCGCCCGCCGGCGGCGGTACATTGATTACAGGTTGTCCCACAGACCAATCAATTACCGTCGCGGAGGGCTATCAACAAGGAACCCATTGGCGCGCCTTAGCTCTCCAGCCGAGGGGCTGTTGGGCCGTTGTAGTGGACGATCCGCCGAGATATTTTCCCTCATCCTTCGATTCTGCGAAGCACTTTCTACTGCGATATGACCCGGCTGAAGAGGGGGCGCTGCCGCACGGCTTCAGCGGTTCCGGCGTTTGGTATCGTCGCCGGAGAGTCGATTCGCTTTGGGCCGCAGACCCTGTCTTGGCTGGTGTGCAAGTACGGTGGCATGGTGAAAGCAAGCTGATGATCGCAGTCCGATCTGAGGTGGTAAGACAGTTCCTCGAAGAATCCATACGCTAGACTTTTGATGGCGCCTGACCCAAACAAAGCGGTTTTCGTTGTGTCGGGCAGTTCCTGCGCATTCCGCATTCTGCTTTTGGGTGGCGCAGCGCTTCCAGCGCTGCGTTCACACCGCCACAACTCCCGACGGCTTCAGCCGCTGAGGGACGGCATCCAACTCCATCCCCACCTTGGCGGAAGAATAAGCGTACTGCTCAGGAGCAACAGCCAATCCCTTCTTCACTGGATTCAAGTGAATATGCCGCCGGAAGGCACAATACTCCTCCCAATCCCGAACCCGATGGTCATGGAAACTTTTCTCCCAAATCTCCCCGCCAAACCCAAGCTCCCTCTTGGCGCGAAATGAAAACCCGCCCTTAATCAACTGCAGCGCCCGCTCCAATGTCGATGTCGGCGTAATCAGCAGATGAAAATGATCCGGCATAATGACAAACTCATGCAGCAGATATTTCCCCTGCGCCCGGTAAGAGAGGAGAACATCCAGAAACAAGCCCGCCATCCTATCAGACTGAAACAGGCCGTGCGTTTGGAACGTATCTGCGGTAATGAAGTAAGTTCCGAGCCCGGTATTGCCCCGGTAAGGCGCAGCCATAACTGACCTCAGCGGCTAAAGCCGCCCTCCTCTAACCGACCTTATCGCAGCGCTGAAGCGCCGCGCCACCCAAAAGCTCATCATCCGCACCTCACCCTTCCCATTCTGGAACTCACAATTCACCCCACCCTCACTTATTTCTTGACTTAAGCGAGCAACACCCCACTAATAGAAGTACCCGCCCAACTTACAAACACTGACGCGGCCCTCCTGCCACGAGCCCGAGGTCTCGCCAGCGAAAGCCAGAGAATGTGGGGGATACGATCTTCAGGACACTAACTTCCAAAGAATCAAGACTTTACTTATAACCAATTTCATATCAAGACTTTACCCTTAAGTCCCTGATTCCAATAGACCGGGAGGGGGAGGGGTACATGCGAGAAGCTAGCAGCTGGCAGCCAGAAGCTGCCCTAAGGAGCATTCATGCCAACCAACGAAGCACCCAAATGTCAGCACATCAAGACCAACGGAACCCAGTGCGGATCGCCCGCCCTCAAGGACAACCAGTTCTGTTACTACCATCAGCACTGCCGTCCTCTAACCTGGACCTATCAGTGCGGCTCATATCGCAATTATTCTCAAACGGAATTCACGTTGCCTGTCTTGGAAGACGCACATGCAATCCAGATGACTCTCCGGCAAGTCGTCGAACTCGTCCTCAAGCACAGAATCGACGACAAAAAAGCCGGTCTCGTTCTCTACGCCCTGCAAATCGCTCCCTCCAATCTCAAGCGCATCGAGCGCGAACAACCCAAACCCGAAGAAGTCGTCACCGACACCGAAATGAGGCCCGCAGTCGAAACACCGGAAGAAGACGAAGCCAATCGCGAACCCCAAAGCAACAACATCGACACAATCTACGGCTCGGCGTCCGACACCGAAACCAGCCCCGACGATCTTCCGTCGGTGGCCGCGTTTCACAACCTGAGTGAATTTTTGAGAAGCGCAGTGCCTAGCTCTTGCCACGAGCAAGCACAGCGAGCAGTTCCGCCGGTTCTGCATTATCTCCGAACGTGCGGCTGACGTGCACGAACAGATCGCGATTGCCGGGAGCGAAGATGAAACTGGCTCCGAGTTGGAAAGGATTCTTCCCCAGCCGGTGCTGGCGGTGGCCGGCGCGCTTGGCGCGACCGCGCGCCTGCGCGTTCTCGGAGCGCAACAGATGGAGCAAGTTTGCGGACCTTAATTCGGCGGCCTGGTAAGCGGTGCGCTCGGCATCCACCAGCAGCGGAAAGGTGATGCCGGTTTCCTCGCGGAACAGCCGGGCATAGTTCATGTCGCCCAATCCGATCGCCGCCAGCGTGGCCCCGGCCTGCTTGAATTCGCTTTCGTGCTCGCGTAACTGCGCGGCATGCTCGCGGCAGAAGATTCAACCATAATGCCGCAAGAAAACAATCACGGCGGGATTCGTCTCCCACAGCGAGCCGAGGCGGACATCGCCGCCGCTGGCTTCCGGCAAGACGATATTCGCAAGCTTTGTGCTGAATGTTTCCATGCCCGATTGTATCGGATGATCGGCCGGATCGGATGATGGCCTGTAGCGTTCGGCGGCCAGTGGAGCCACTCTTCAAGGCAGCGTATGATTGCGCTCTCAGGAGCAACTTATGAGCAGCAATGTCGTTCCCTCAAATCGCCCGCGCCGTCTCCTCTCGATTGATGGCGGAGGTTTGTGCGGGATCATTCCCGCGCAGGCCCTGATCGAAATCGAGCAGCAACTCGATGCGCTCACCGGCGGTCCGCAGCCCCTGTGCAACCGCTTTGACCTGATTGGCGGCACCAGCACCGGCGCGATTCTTGCCGCGGGCCTCGCGCTCGGATTCAGGGCGCAGGAGATGCGCGATTTCTATCTGAACCTGGGGCCAGAAATCTTCAGGAAAGATTGCTTGCTCGAGCGTCCCTGGCACAAATATCCCAGCGCGCCGATCGAACAGTGTTTGAAAGATAAGTTTGGCGAAGCAACTACTTTAGGTGACTCTCGCCTGCAGACCATGATTCTCCTGGTTGCCAAGAATGCCACCCAGGGCAATGACTGGTTTTTCACAAACAATCCTGGGAACCGCTTCATTGAGCATAATAAGACGCTTCCTCTCTGGCATATTGTGCGCGCCAGCTCCGCCGCACCAACTTACTTTCCGCCGCACGCCTTTGCCGTTCCCGACCACAATGGCACGCCGCAGACTTATGAGTTTATCGACGGCGGAGTTAGCAGTTACAACAACCCTTCCTTTCAGGTGTTTTTGGAAGCCACGGCTCCGGAATACGGAATCGGGTGGCCGATGGGGGTGAGCAACTTGCTTCTCATGTCGCTCGGTACAGGCTACGCTCCCGTTACCATCAAAGCCGGGGAAGCCAAGGACTATACCCTGCTGAGTTGGGCTGGATATGTGCTTAAGGAATTGATGAACGAAGCGAACCTGGAGCAAAACGTGCTGATGAGCCTGATCGGCGAACGCCCCGTGCACGCGTCGGGGGCAAGTGCGGGTGCCGCGATCTCCACGGCGCCTTCCGGCACGCCAAGTGAATCCGCCCTCACGCACACCAGCGCGGGCCTGGGAACCAGGAAACTTCTGACTTACCAGAGAGTCACCGTTGAACTTACCCGGCAGCGACTGGACGACCTCACCAAGGAGACCGACATTTGCCTGGACAACGTAGATCCCACAAAGGTGCGCGAGTTGGATGCCGTCGACCAGATCCCTAACATGCAACTCGTAGGCGAGGCCGTGGCCAAAGAGCAGGTCCACATGGAGCGGCTGATCTCATTTTTCAGATAAGTTCGCCGTGGAAACGATGTCACGCGACACCGTATCAAATGTCACCGACAACTTTCTGCGCTAAGCACAGACTTTCGTTCCGAGGCTGGGTTGCAATCGAAAGCTCGAAGTTGCAACAGGGAAATTCCAGTTTCGACCGTTGGGAAAGCGCAACTCGTACCCACACAGAAGAACCCGGCGCGCTTCGGGGGAGGGGCGCCGGGTTTTTTGCCTCTGTTATTCCTTCTTGACGCAGCCCATTTCCCGGCGTAGGCTCACCTGCGAATCGTGGGGATTCGCTGTTCAAATCACTAAGGAGACTTTTCCATGGTCCCTCTTGCCGCGCTCTGGCTGCCGATCGTCTTGTCGGCGGTCATCGTTTTCGTGGCCAGTTCCATCATGCACATGGTGTTGCCCTACCACCGCAGCGACTACAACGGACTTCCCGACGAGGACAAGATTCGTGCGACGCTTCGCGCCGCCAACTTGAAGCGCGGCTTGTACATCTTCCCCTTCTGCACGCACAAGGATATGAAATCGCCCGCCCTCATAGAAAAGTACAAAGAGGGCCCGGTCGGATTTCTGAACATCATGCCCAGCGGCCCGCCTGCCATGCCCAAGTTCCTTGGGCAGTGGATAGTGTTCTGCCTGGTCGTCGGCTTCTTCACCGCCTATCTCACCGCGCACACGGTTGCCGCGGGAGCGAATTACCTCGTGGTCTTTCGCGTGGCGGGAGCAGCGGCTTTTATGGCTTACGGCCTCGGGCATTTGAGCGACGGCATCTGGAAAGGCCAGATGTGGTCGTCGGTGATTAAGGAAGTGATCGACGGACTCGTGTATGGGCTGCTGACGGCAGGCGTTTTCGGCTGGCTCTGGCCGCGCTAGATTCGCGCGAACGCCGCTGCGAAACGGCGCGATAGTCAGCGCGGACAAGGGTGTCCGCGCCACACGATCATTCTGCCGCCGGCTTACGCCCAGCGCCTGAAGAATAGCGCCTGGCGCGCCACGGGCTGCGCCTTGTCACTCAGGGCGGCAAGTTGGCGCTCGCTCAGAGGCGTGAAGTCGCGCGCGAACTGCACGTTTTCTTCCAGCTGCGCAACTGTGTCGCTCCCGATAATCACCGTGCTGACGGGCTGCGAAAGAACGTAGTACATCGCCTCTTTCATCGCCAGCGTTCCGGGGCCAGGAGCGGTGCCTTCAAAGCCGCTGTGCGAATGCTCGTCCGGCTTCCAGTTCGCAAGGATGCGTCCGCGGGCCGGAATCTTCATGCCGATGATTCCCATCTGCTTTTCGACCGCCAGAGGCAGCAGCTTTTCCTGGAAGCTGAGGTGATGCTTGTCGGCCGCGTTCAGCGCCAACAGGATCTGGTCGAAGGGAAAACGCTCGATGCACTGGATCAGCGGATCCGGGTCACGATGTCCGGTAACGCCGAGGAAGCGCACCATCTTTTGTTCCTTAGCCTGCTGGAACGCCTCGATGGCGCCGCCTTTGCCGAAGATGCGGTCCACGTCTTCCTGCCCATCGATGTGATGAAGCTGCCAGGCGTCGAGGTGGTCGGTGTTGAGCAGCTTGAGCGACTGTTCGAGCAGCTTGAGCGAGCCGTCACGCGTGCGGTCGTGCGTCTTCGAGGCCAGATAGGCTTGATCGCGCCGGCGCTTCATGACCTGCCCGATATAGCGCTGGCTCCAGCGCTCTTCGCCGCCATACATGGCCGCGGTATCGATGTAATTCACTCCCAGGTCAAGCGCCCGTTCAACGATGGGCACCGCAACGGCTTCGTTGTTGGGTTGCTCGATGGAGGCTTGTCCGCCCAGGCTGAATATGCCGACGCGATACCCGGTGCGCCCCAGATTGCGCGTGGGCATGGCCTTTTCCGTGGCCGGATTCGAGGGCAGCGGCGGCAGCACGCTGGCACCCTCGGCCACCTTGCCCGCCATCGCGGCAACACCGAGCACGCTGGAAGTTTTCAGGAAGTTACGACGAGAGGAATCGGGAATGTGAGGCATGGGGACCTCCGAACAGAAATGGTATGCCCGAGCGGAGGCGTGCGCAAGCGCTCGTGTTGGTTTCACGGGGCCTGCCCTTTTGCCAACCAAACATTACAACGAAGCTGAGTATTAATCATTAGGGCAGCCGGCAACGCGGTGCGCGCTGAGTCATCTAACATGGTTGCGCGCAGCTTCGTTTCACAACCCAGTTGCGGAGCCATGCTTCCCCGTGGCTCCCAGCTCTTGAGGTGCCATATGAAACGAACTTCTGTCCGACGAGTCTTCCCGTTTGCCCTTCCAATTCTGCTGGTCAGTTGCTTTTTTGTTCTCGAGGCGCGGCGGGAAACCGTCGCCCGTGCTGCACCGAAGTTTCCGGGCGTGCTGACCTGGCACAACGACAATATGAGAACAGGCCGCAATCCAGCGGAGACCACGCTCACGCTCAAGAATGTGAACTCAACGACTTTTGGGAAGTTATTTGTTCTGGCCACCGACGGCCTGGCCGATGCGCAACCTTTATATGCACCCAATTTGACGGTGGGAGGCAATCCCCACAATGTCGTGTTTGTAGCGAGTGAACACGGCACGGTCTACGCATTTGACGCCGATAACGGCGCGAGCCTCTGGAAGGTCACGACGCTGAAGTCGGCGGAGAAACCCTCCGACAATCGGGGCTGTAGCCAGGTCACGCCGGAAATCGGAGTCACTTCGACCCCGGTGATCGATTTGACGGCGGGCCCGCATGGCACCATTTACCTGGTCGCGATGAGCAAGGATTCAGCGGGTGATTATCATCAGCGGCTACATGCGCTCGATGTCACCAGCGGAGCGGAACAATTCGGAGGACCGATGGAGATTGCCGCGCAATATCCGGGAACCGGAGACAACAGCCAGGGCGGGTATGTGATTTTCGACCCCGCGCAATATAAGGAGCGGGCGGGACTGCTGCTGTTGAATCATATTGTGTACACATCGTGGGCGTCGCATTGCGATAACCGTCCTTATACGGGCTGGATCATGGGCTACAACCAGACGACGCTGGCGCAGCAATCGGTTTTGAACGTGACTCCTAACGGCAATGAGGGCGCAATCTGGGCGGCGGGCGCTGGACCAGCCGCCGATGGAGCCGGCAACATCTTTTTTCTCGACGCCAACGGCACGTTCGATACCACGCTGGATGCCAACGGCTTCCCGGAGAACGGCGATTATGGGAACGCGATCGTCAGGCTCTCCACCAAAGGGGGAAAGCTCTCGGTGGCCGATTACTTCAATATGTACAACAGCGTCAGCGAGTCTGACGCGGACGAAGATCTGGGATCGGGCGGCGCGATGATTGTGCCGAATTTCAAGGACTCCAACGGCAAGGTGCACAAACTGGTGGTCGGGGCAGGAAAGGATACGAATATTTACCTTGCCGACCGCACGAACATGGGGAAGTTCAATCCGAGTAACAACAACCAGATCTATCAGGAATTGTCCGGGGCTCTAAGCGGACAGGTTTTTTCCGCGCCGGCCTTTGAAGGCGGGCGAATTTACTACGGAGCGGTGGGCAGCCCGATCAAGGCATTTGCGTTCAATGCAAGCGGACAGCTCAACTCGGCTCCGCAAGGAATCACGAGCACGGTTTTTGGCTTTCCGGGAGCGACGCCGAGCATCTCGGGAAATTCCCACGCCAATCTGATCTTGTGGGCCTCCGAGAATACATCGCCGGCTGTCCTGCATGCCTATAACGCGAATGATCTTGGCTTTGAGCTTTATAACTCAAACCAGGCCACGGGCGGGCGCGATCACTTTGGCAACGGAAACAAATTCATTACTCCCACCGTCGCCAACGGAAAGGTCTACGTAGGAACGCAAACCGGCGTCGGAGTGTTCGGGTTGCTGCCGTAGATTCAATGCGTGAAAGCAAGCCCCGCTTTGGCGGGGCTTTTCTTATTTGATATCGCCGCAGGAAGGCCCCAGATATTTGGAAGCGAAGGTCATGTCCATGTTCATGGTGCGGCCATCGCTGTTGCTGACGACGTGCGTTGTGCCTTTCGTGCTGTCGCCGTTCACGACATCCACGGTCGTGATGCCATCGATCGTCGTTTTTTTGCCGTCTTTGCCGGATTCGTCGCAGTGGGTCTTCGCCTCTAAGTGGGTGGGGGAAGAACTCACGGTCGTGTGCGTACAGTTGCCTTCCCTCTTTTCGTTTTCGGCGGCGAAGGCCATTCCCTTCTCGATCTTCTCCCTGGTCACGCAGCTTTTGACGACGGTTGTATTGCCGCTCATCGTCATGCCTTTCTGTTTCATCATCTCTTCAACCCGAGCACGCTGCTCGGGCGGCAATTTGGCCAAGGCGTCTTCCGGCATACCCGGCAGGCCGTTCGATGGGTGCGTTACGGTAACTTCCCACAGACCTTCTTTCACATTGAGCATCGTAGGTTTATCGGCCGCAAACGACGCAAGCGGCAAAAGGGCGATCGAGCAAAAAATCAATTTTGTGCGCATTCGTAATGGTCTCCGTGAAAGGGTTCTATTTCCCGAGCGACAGCATTACACATGGCGAGCTACCGCGCAAACACTCTCATTGCACGATTTGGTACGGGCGCGGACCAATCGCGGCGGCAGATGACACACCGCAACGAGACCAGAAGGGCCGTTCTTTAATCTGTATTGTTCGTTCTGCGCTGTAGGTTCTGCGTTGTGCGCTCAGCGTTCTATGCGCGGTTCTGCCCGTGCAGTCCGCTGTGCTTGAGCGCGGAGCGGGTTTCGGAAATCTCGTTGCTCAGGATGCTCATCACCTCGAAGCAAAGTATGGAATTCTGGCGCAGGCAGTCGGCGAGCGCTTTTTGGGACACGCAGGCCAGTTCCGCCTGCTCGACGACTTCGGCCGCAAGGCTGTAGTGCGAACCGCCGACCGCGGAAGGCAAGCCCACCACGCATCCTGCCCCCAAAATGCGGGGCCGAAAAGCAGTGTCCGCGGCCTCGAGAGACAGGCGCACTTTGCCCGAACAAACCAGGAACACCCCGGTGCAAGCGTCGCCGCGGCGGAACAGAACAGTGCCCTTTGGCTTGGAAACCTTAGTAGAAAGCACTAAAAGTTGCTCGCGCAAAGCGGCCGAAACGACGAGGCCATCCGAACCGGAGCCCATAGACCTGTTCCCCCATGTTCGTCTCTTGTATCGGGGAATGAACATCGGTTCTGTGACGCTCATCACCGGTGCGTGTGAGGTGTTTTGCGATGCGGCGAGGCGCGCACGGTGCATCTCAAGCAACCGGGCCGCGAATCCGCCTTGTTTTGCGCCTGCAACGCCGATGTGTTACAAGCATCAAAACAGCTGAGGGAAAATGCGTTCTTCTGAGTTCATTTTTTGGGAAGTGGATGTGCAAAGGGATTTCATGCTACCCGGCGGAAAACTCTACGTCCCGGGGGCGGAGAAGCTTCTGCCCAACATCCGCAGGCTGACCGATGCCGCCCGGCGCGGCGAGGCGCTCCTTGTTTCCAGCGGGGACTTTCATCCCCCCAACGACCCCGAGTTCAAGCAATTTCCTCCACACTGCCTGAAAGGCACGCCGGGTGCGGAGTTGCTGCCAGAAGCACTGGCCGAAAAAGTGCTGCAGATTGAAAATCTGCCGAGATCGAAGGTGCCCGACGACCTTTCCCCCTACCAGCAAATCATTCTCGAGAAACAAACACTCGACGTCTTCCAAACCCTGCACGCCGATGAACTCGTGAACCGACTCGGCACGCAGCCGGAGTTTGTTGTCTTCGGGGTCGTTACAGAGTACTGCGTAGCTTGCGCCGTCAAAGGACTGCTCCAGCGCAAACGCCGCGTGGCCGTGGTGCGGGATGCGATTCAGACGCTGGCGGCGGAAGCCGGAGCGAAAACACTGACCGAGTTTCAGGAACTGGGCGCGCGACTCGTGACTACCGATGACGCTTTAGCCGAAATCTCACGAACCTGAATCATCTCCTCCCGTAATCTCTGTGCACTCCGTGCTTGAGATTTGTCGCTGCCGAAAGCTCCCATCTCTACAGCAGCATCCCGGCAATCGACGCCGACATCAGATTCGCCATCGTACCCGCCAGCATGGCGCGGATTCCCAGCTTCGCCAGTTCGCCGCGCTTGTTGGGGGCGAGCGCGCCGATTCCGCCCATCTGAATTCCGATGGAGCTGAAGTTCGCAAACCCGCAAAGCGCGAAGGTTGCGATGGTGAAAGAGCGCGGATCAAGCACGGCCCTTTGCGGCCCGAGCATGGAGAAGGCCACCAGTTCATTCAGCACCATACGCACGCCGAGAAGATTGCCAATCGCGGCGCAATCATGCCACGGGATTCCGATTACCCAGGCAATCGGGGCAAACAACACACCCAGGATCGATTCCAGGCTCGACGGAAACCATCCGATGTGCGTGTGAATTCCGCCCATAATTCCATCGAGCAGCGCAATTAATGCCAGGAACGAAATCAGCATGGCCGCAATGTTCAGCGCCATGTACAACCCGTCGGTGGTTCCGCGCGCAATCGCGCCCAGCAGATTCTCGTTCTTTTCTTTTTCCACTTCGTCTTCGCTCATCACGACGCGCCCAGCGGTCTTCGGGACCCCGGTTTCGGGCACCAGCATCTTGGCCATCACAAGCGTGCCTGGAGCCGTCATGATCACGGCGCTCAACAGGTGCTTGGGCTCGATTCCGAAGGCGATATAAGCGGCCATGATGCTTCCGGAAACGTGCGCCATGCCGCTGGTCATCACGGTCATCAGTTCTGAGTACGTGAGTTCGGGAAGAAAAGGGCGAATCGTTTGCGGCGCTTCCGTTTGGCCCATGAAAACGCTGGCCGCGACATTCAGCGATTCGGCGCCGCTCACGCCCATGAACCGCGTCATAAACCATGCCGCGCCCTTGATTACCACTTGCATGATTCCGACGTAATACAGGACCGCAAAAAGCGCGCAGATGAAGATCACTGTCGGCAGGACCTGAAATGCAAAGTAAAAACCCAGATGCGATCCTTGTTTACCGAGATCGCCAAAAACAAATTGCGATCCGGCAAACGCATAGCTGAGAAGGCGATTTACCGCGTCGCCGGCCTTCTGAAAAAGCGTGCGGCCGATTTCAACCTTCAGAACAAAAAAGGCGAACACAAACTGCAGGCCCAGGCCCCATCCCACCGTCTTCAAACGGATCGCCTTCCGGTTGGTCGAAAAGATGTAGCCGAGCGCCAGCATCGTAATCAGGCCAAGAATGCCGGTAAATCGTCCCATCTAGTGGTCTCCTTTATGAATTACGCGATGAATCAGCGACGGCTTGTGCGCCGGCGGCGCCGGCGAAATGGTGTAGCTCTCTTCCAGCATTTTCTTGGCGCGTGCGGCTTGGGCGTCGGAATGACAGTGAATCGTGCAGAGCGCTTCGCCCGAGGAAACTTTGTCGCCGATCTTCTTATGGATGACAATGCCGACAGCGGGGTCGACGGAATCTTCTTTCTTCTCGCGCCCGCCCCCAAGAATCACGCACGCCGTACCAATCTGTTCGCAGTCGATCGCGGAAATGTATCCCGCGCTCGGGCTCGGCACGTCAACGCGATGTTCGGCAGACGGCAGCCGCTTTGGGTCGTCGATGACGCTGATGTCGCCACCTTGCAACTCGACCATCTGCCGGAAGCGGTCAAAAGCCTTGCCGGACGTAATGATCTCGCCGGCCTTTTGTTTACCTTCGGCGACCGTCTTCGACGCGCCGCCCACATAAAACATCCACGCGGCCAGGTGCAGGCACAGTTCGCGCAGATCTTCGGGGCCGCCGCCGTGCAGCACCTCGATGCACTCTTCGACCTCCATCGCATTTCCCACCATGCGGCCGAGCGGCTGATCCATGTTGCTGATGAGCGCGACCATCTGTTTGCCCATGCGCTCGCCGGTCTCGACCATCAACTCGGCCAGGTGCACGGCGTCCTTTTCCTTTTTCATGAACGCGCCTGAACCGGTCTTCACGTCGAGCACGAGCGCATCGGTGCCCTCGGCGAGCTTCTTGCTCATGATGGAAGCGCAAATCAGATTCGGACTCTCGACGGTTGCGGTGACATCACGAAGCGCATAGAGCTTGCGATCGGCGGGCGCGATCTTTTCCGTCTGCCCAATCATCGCCGTGCCACAGGCCTTCAACACGCGATGGAATTCGTGCACCGACAGGCCAACGCGAAATCCGGGGATAGCTTCAAGCTTATCGAGCGTGCCGCCAGTATGCCCGAGCCCGCGCCCGCTGATCATCGGCACATAAAGGCCACCGGCAGCAACCAGCGGCGCCAGGACGAGCGAAGTCTTGTCGCCAACGCCGCCGGTCGAATGCTTATCCACCTTTTTCGCGGGCAGAAAGCTGAGGTCGAGCACCTCCCCGGAGTGCAGCATGGCATGAGTCAACGCGGCCAGTTCTTCACGCATCATGCCGCGCAAAACAACCGCCATCAGCCACGCCGCAACCTGATAGTCGGGGATGGTGCCCGCGGTATAAGCGTCGACGATATAGCTAATTTCCGCCGCCGAGAGTGCGCCACCGTCACGCTTTTTGCGGATGAGATCGATCACTCGAAACGGCGGCTGGGCGCTGGGCTGATTCACTGGAGGCGGAATCCCTCCGGCAGAAGCTCGGCGATGTGGCTTTCCTTGCGACCATCCTTGCCCTGGTAGAAAACGACAGCGTCAGGGCCGAATTCGTAGATCACTTGGCGGCATGCACCGCACGGCGAGCATGCCACGTCCTGCGCGTTAGTCACGGCTACGGCGCAAATTTCAAGCTTGGGGCCTTTGGCCGCGACCGCCGAGAAAATTGCCGTGCGCTCGGCGCAGTTCGTCATGCCGTAAGAAGAGTTCTCCACGTTGCAGCCGGCAAAAATATCGCCTTTCGAAGTCAAGATCGCCGCGCCTACGTGGAAGCTGGAAAAGGGCGCGTAGGCATTTTTCATGGCCTTTCGGGCGGCGCGAAGCAGGCGTTCGCGCGTCGCTGCCGGCAACTTTTTCGTTCGCATACTCTCGTCAGTTCGGGTGCCAGTTCGAATGCAAGTTCGGCTGAGTTTAAGCGGTGGGCTATTGTACCGCCTGACCGTCATCAAGGCAGTAAAGTTTTTCACACCGCAACCGGGGCTCGACCCGCTCACCCGTTACCGGTGCGACCGGTCACGGCCTCGTGTGACATCGCTCACTGCGAGGTGTGGCACCTTCACGTCAAGCTCTTCAGGATTCTTTATAATCATCTGTTCCTATCAGCCGATGGAGGCAAGTGTTTATGTCGTCGTTCAATGGAGTTCCGGTCCCATCCAAAGGACAAAAAATTGAGTACAGCAACGGCAAGTATCGTGTGCCCGATCATCCGATCATCCCATTCATTGAGGGCGATGGAACCGGACGCGACATCTGGAAAGCTTCGGTGCGCGTGTTCGATGCGGCTGTCGAAAAGGCCTATCAGGGAAAACGCTCCGTGGCCTGGTATGAGGTTTTCGCAGGCGAGAAAGCCAAGGCCCGGTTCCAGAACTGGCTGCCCGACGACACGGTCAGCGCCATCCGCGAATTTCGCGTAGCCATCAAAGGGCCGCTCACCACGCCGGTCGGCGGCGGCATCCGCTCGCTGAACGTAGCACTGCGCCAGATCCTTGACCTCTACTCCTGCGTGCGGCCAGTGAAGTACTATGCCGGCGTTCCCTCACCCGTGAAGCATCCCGAGCGCATGGATATCGTGATCTTCCGCGAGAACACCGAAGACGTTTACATGGGCGTCGAATGGGAAGAGGGCACGCCCGAGTGCGCGCGCCTGATCGAGTTCCTTAATAAAGAGATGCTGAAAGGCGGCAAGAAGCAGATCCGCCTCGATTCCGGCATCGGCATCAAGCCCATCTCCATCACCGGCACCAAGCGCCTTGTCCGTATCGCTATTCAGCACGCGCTCGATAACAAACGCAAGACCGTCACCCTCGTGCACAAGGGCAACATCCAGAAGTTCACCGAGGGCGCATTCCGCAAGTGGGGATACGAACTCGCCACCGAAGAATTCCGTAGCCAAGTCGTCACCGAGCGCGAGAGCTGGATTCTCGACAACAAGGATAAGAATCCAAACCTGACCGTCGAGCAGAACGCCAACCTCATCGAGCCCGGCCTCGAGTTCGCCACCGACGACTTCCGCAACGATCTCTACAAGGAAGTCAACCACTGCCTGGATTCCATCTACGCGACGCACGGCAAAGGCGCATGGAAGAAGAAGCTGATGGTCAACGACCGCATCGCCGACTCCATCTTCCAGCAGGTGGTCACGCGCGCCGATGAATACAGCGTGCTCGCTACACCGAACCTGAACGGCGATTACATTTCCGACGCTTGCGCGGCGCAGGTTGGTGGGCTCGGCATTGCGCCCGGAGCCAATGTCGGCGACGGCTATGCCATCTTCGAAGCGACGCACGGCACAGCGCCCAAGTATGCCGACAAGGACGTCATTAATCCGGGGTCGGTCATCCTCTCCGGCGTCATGATGTTCCGTTTCCTGGGCTGGGCCGAAGCGGCCGATTTGATCGAGCAGAGCCTGGAGCGCACGATTGAGCAGAAGAAAGTCACGTACGATTTCGAGCGGCTGATGCCGGGCTCCACGAAGGTGAAGACCAGCGAATTCGCGACCTGCATGATCGAGAACATGCGAGTTCCGGTGGCGGCCTAACCAGTAACCGGTCGAGTGACGTGCGCCCGGGATTTTGTAATTTCGCAATCGGGTAATTTGGCAATTAAAAACCTAAAACCCCGACCATTCGAAATTACAAGGTTACCCGATTACCAAATTACAAAATTGAGAGAGGGAACTTCATGCGAAATAAAATTACCGTTGTCGGTTCCGGAAACGTAGGCGCCACCGCCGCTCACTGGATCGCCTCCAAGGAGTTGGGCGATGTCGTGCTCATCGATATCATCGAAGGCGTTCCGCAAGGCAAAGGTCTCGACCTGCTCCAGGCGATGCCCATAGAAAAACGCGACTCGTTTGTCAAAGGCACCAACGACTACGCCGACACCGCCAACTCCGACATCGTCGTCATCACCGCCGGCATCCCGCGCAAACCCGGCATGAGCCGCGACGATCTGCTCAACACCAACTACAAGATCATGAGCGACGTAGTCGGCAAGGTCGTAAACTACTCGCCGAATTGCATTCTCATCGTCGTCTCAAACCCGCTCGATGCCATGGCGCAGGCTGCCTACAAGCTCAGCGGATTCCCGCGCGAGCGCGTGATTGGCATGGCCGGCATCCTCGACTCCGCCCGTTTCCGCGCCTTCATCGCCATGGAACTGAGCGTCAGCGTCGAAAACGTCACCGCGTTCGTGCTTGGCGGGCACGGCGACACCATGGTTCCGCTTCCCCGCTATTCCACGGTCGCTGGCATTCCGGTTACTGAACTCATCGAGAAGGAAAAGCTCGACAAGATTGTGCAGCGCACGCGCGACGGCGGCGCGGAAATCGTCAAATACTTGAAAACCGGATCGGCTTACTACGCTCCATCGGCGGCAGCCACCGAGATGATCGAAGCAATCCTGAAGGACAAAAAAAAGATCCTTCCCTGCGCCGCTTATCTCAACGGCGAGTACGGCATCAAGGGTCTCTATGTCGGCGTTCCGGTGAAACTCGGATCCAAGGGCATCGAGCAGATCATCGAGATCAAGCTGACGGCGGAAGAGAAGGCGGCGCTGGACAAGAGTGCAGCGTCGGTGAAGGAACTCTGCGCCGTGATCAACGTCTAAATGAATCGACCGTAGAGACGGGGCTTGCCCCGTCTCGCGGCCGTAATTCGAGTTTCAGCCTGAAAGGCCCGGCTTCGACCGGGCCGCTGTTTTGCCCATAAATGTAACCCAGGTTCTGGTAGTTCTCGAACTCGCCACCCTGCCCCAATCTCCCTCTTTTCCCGACCGCACTCTATGTGCCCTTGGGGGCTTCGGCGCCCGTCTGGCAATCGCAATCGCGCTCGCGCTCCTGCTCAAGAACACACAGTCACACCTCTCGTCCCCGTCGTGACGCCGCCGACTCTAGTTCTTAGCGATAAGCATCCCGCCGGTTTCGAACGCCAGTGACGTGAATCGTGTGCTCTTCCTTTTGATCGAAGAACACCCGGTAGTCGCCACAGCGGAGCCGGAAGCCGGGTAGGGGCGGCTTGAGCTTCTTCACATCGCCGGTGCGATTGGCCAGATAACGATCCAAGCAGTGAAGAATCTGCATCGCTGTATCGCGGTCGATGGCGCGAAGATCGGTGCGCGCTTCCGGCGACCAGAGCACCGTGATCCCCTGGGGCGCTGGCAGTTCGGTCATTTATCCATGCCGAACTCGCGTAGGACATCTTCGTGACGAATGCCCTCTCCACGAGCGAGCGAAGTGCGGGCGCGGTCAAGCGCAGCAGCCGTTTCGGGGGTGACTTCTTCCTCTTCTATGGGAGCGGAAGCCAGCAAGCGTGAGAGCGGTTCCACCATCACCTCAAGCAAGGTGCGCACGGCGGCGAGTTTCTCCTGTGGCAGCATGTCGAGCAACGTGTGGGCCTGCTGACGGTCTTGTGTGGAGTCGGTCCCCATAGGTTCCCCCTAAGCAGTTTAGACCGCATCGCCCGCGCGTCGCAAGAATCCATCCCGGCGCCCTTGAGCCCGACGGTCTCTAACCAAACCCGGCTGCGGCAACCAAGGAGCAGGCTTCCGCCAGTCTACTTCCCGCGCGACATGGCCTTCATGAAATCGGTGGCGGTGGTGCGATAACACGGAAGTACGGCGTCCAGGTTCGCCGAACTCAACGCGGGCGGGAGTTTCGGGTACTCCGTGACTTGACGAGTTGGGTCCGGAGCAGGCTCTATGATTTGCCCCAACGACTCGTTGCAGCTCGGGTCCGGGATCACGCGCAGCTTGATGATGCGCGGCGGCATGTTGTTCAGATCGTATTCAGTCAGGCGCTTTTGATACGGAAGAAATTCATAGACCAGCTTGATCAGCTGCAGTTCCTTGCCGAGCCGTCTTTTGGCGACGAAGACTTCAAAATTGGAAAAATAAGAACTGCCCGGCGCAGCAAACACCAGCCCCAGAAAACCTAGAGGCAACTCTTCGATCGAAGCTTTGCCCTCGGCGTTGGCTACCGAGTCCGTAGGCTGCGAAGACGTCACCGGCAACGGTTCCATGGGCGGCAGCGGTGCATTTCCACCCGAACCTTCAACCGACGCAGGCGGCAGCACGGCCGGGGAGCCGTCTCCCGAGAGCGACCCCAAGCGCCCACTAGCGCCGGCGTTGCTTCCATTCTCAAGCGATGGAGCCGGGGCGACGACCTCCGAGCCAGAACCGGAAAGCGATCGTACTCTCGATCCTCCACCCGGGCCGCCCGAACCGAGCACCGCGGGGGGCGGCGGTACCGCCTGGGAACCTGCACTGCGCATCGAACCGAAGCGAGCATCTCCGCTGACGTTGCCCGCACTCTGCACCGTAGGCGGCGGGCCCACGACATTTACCCCGGTGCCTGGCACCGTACCCGACCGCCCAGTTCCGCTGGAGTTCCCTGTGCCGGCAACCGAAGGAGGCGGCGGTACCACCCGCGTACCCGGAGTGGTCGTGGAACCGCGGCGCGCGTCTCGATCGGCGTTGCTGGCGCCCTCAATCGAAGGCGGAGGATGTACGACATTCGGCCCCGCGCCTAATGTCGAATTCAGCCTTCCCACTCCAACCGAGTTGCCGCCCGAGATTGCAGGAGGCGGCGGCACAACCTGCGAAGCGCCAGCCATCGAATTGAATCGCGCATTTCCCGCCTCGTTGGCCGTACTCCGAACCGACGGCGCCGGAGGAACAACATTTGGCCCCGTCGACAATGAATTCACCCGTCCCGTAGTCCCCGAATTGCCTGCGCTCTGAACCGATGGAGGCGGCGGCACAATTCGCAAGCCGCCTGTATTGGGCACGCTCACCGTGCGACCTGGCGAAGGCCCTCCAAGATCGGGCCAGGGAGCTACAGCGGCCTGAGGCAGGGCGAGCCGCCGCGCCTGCTCAACTTTGCTCCGGTCAACCTGAGGCAGCGGAGCCACCGCGCCAGAGGGTCCGGCCGGCGTGTTCCGCCGCACGCCCGCAGTGGCGGAGAAAGGCACTATCGGCGTCACCGCATGGGATCCCAGGAAATCCGGCGGCTTGGCCGCGGCCAGCTTGATGTCAGGGGGCGTGACCAGGGCCGGCTTTTGCTCGGGCCTAACCGGCCTTGCTGGCGGCCGCGCCGCCTGATGCCCTGACACATGCTTGACCGGCGACCCAGCCCCGCTGCTTGACGCTCGACTCTCGGCTGCTCGATAGGAAGTCGGTGGGTAGTAGGTAATCGATCTCGGAAATGAATCCCGCCCCGGAAACCGCTTTACCGGCACCCATATTCGCGATTGGCCCCATATAAACAGAATAACCAACAGAAGCTGGCATAACAGCGCCTCGGCGAACGAGGACCACGGAACGCCCGCAGGCACGAAAACGTCGGGCCAGAATCGGGCTGGCCGGGAGGTGACCCGGACGGGAGGGTCTTGCCGCGCCAAGATCAGATCCGCCAGGTTGCGCCAAAACACACGTCCCCGTGGCTCCCAGTCGATCAGTAACTTGAGACCTGGGACAGGCGCTAGGCGCTGAACTCTCTGGCTTGCGATCAATACACCGGGGGCATTGTCCATGGATACACGTTGGAGGAGGAGGAAACTTACCCGAGTATACCGTGATTTTGCGGCTACCGGGCGGGTACCACGGTTACTGGATTTCCTGCGAAAAATGCCGAGCCTCCGTGCCGCTTCCAGCCTCAAATATGGTTTAGGCAGCATCAATATATGTGTCAAGGAGGCTGCCGATGCTCATCCCTAGCGGTTGGAAACGCCTAACTTATCTCTTGTTCTTGAGCCTTGCTCTGGTTTGGTCACCCTTGGTCGCCGCGCAAACCGTTGCCCAGCCGACAACGAAATCCCCGACCATGCCCGGCAGTGAGCCGGCGCAGCCAGAGACTCCGCAGGCGAAGGCAGCGGCGACTCATCCTGCAGAACCTCCGCGCGTGCTCCAGCAACTGGATTCAGCGATCGAAGAGCTGACCGCCCGGATTTCACCGGCCGTGGTCCAAATCCTGGTCACGGGCTATGGAACGGTCGAGGACAAGAATCAGGCTCAGACGGCGTTCGTGGCGCGCGAGCACGCGATCGGATCAGGGATCATCGTCGACCCGGACGGCTACATCATCACCAACGCGCACGTGGTCGAAGGGGCGCAAAGGATTCACGTCGCCCTTCCGATGCCCCTGGTAAGTTCTCCCGATCAGATCGCACCCGCTGGCAAACAGCGCATCCTGGATGCCCGGCTCATTGGCCTCCACAAGGAAAGCGATCTTGCTCTCCTTAAGATCGATGAGACAGGCCTGCCCACACTTTCCCTGGGGACTCATCGGCCCGTCCACCAGGGGCAATTGGTGTTCGCTATCGGCAGCCCGGAAGGGCTTCAGAACTCCGTCACTATGGGCGTGGTGAGTTCCGTTGGCAGGCAAGCCGACGCGAGCCGCCCCCTCGTCTACATCCAAACCGACGCCCCGATTAACCCCGGCAACAGCGGTGGGCCCCTGGTGGATATTGACGGGTACGTGATCGGGATTAATACCTTCATTCTTTCCCAGGGCGGTGGCAGCGAAGGGCTGGGCTTTGCCATCCCCGCCGACATCGTAGGCTTCGTTTACAAGAGTCTGCGCAAGATCGGGCTCGTGCATCGGGCTGAGATCAAGGCTGGAGCTCAGACGATCACCCCGGCGCTGGCCAAAGGACTGGGACTCGCTCAAAGTTGGGGAGTAGTGATCGATGACGTGACGCCGGGCGGCCCTGCTGAGGCAGCCGGATTGCGCATCGGAGACATTGTGGTAGGTGCCGACGGCCGGCCCATCGGCACTTTGCCGGCTTTCACGACCGCGCTCTATTTCCATCCTTTGGATGAAGTGCTGAAGCTCATGGTGCTCCGCGGGAGCGAGAGCAAGACACTGTTTATTCCCGTGTTCGAGATGAAGGACTCGATTGATAGTCTGGCCGAGCTGGTCACCTCCCCGGACAGCCTGGTTAATCGGTTAGGCGTGCTGGCAGTAGATCTGAACGACCAGGTGCGGTCGCTGATGGGAAACCTGCGCAATCCTTCCGGAATCGTTGTGGTGGCACGGGTGGCCGATTTCGTTCGGCTCGACACGGGGCTGGAGGCCGGGGATGTGATTCATAGTGTGAACCAGACGCCGATTGATTCTTTGACATCGCTGCGTGCCGCACTTCGGCAGATCAAGCCGCGCGATTCGGTCGTCTTGCAGGTGGAACGCGGCGGAGGATTTCAGTGGCTGGCGTTTGAGATGGAGTAGAGTGTTGAACTGGCCCAAACCGCCGCGGTCCCTCCGCCGTTCCCCGCCAGGTTAGCTTTGCGCGGCCACCATGATCGGTTGTGAGGTTGGCACGGCGGAGCCTGCTTCCGGCTCAACCGTGATGGCGAAAGTCTTCGCTTCGATTCCGGCGGGGAGGGGCGGGTTAATTACGGTTGCGTTGCCGCTGGCTCCGGGCTTGAAAACACCGGCTGGAATTGGCGCTCCGGCCGTGGGGATCAACCACAGTTCATACGCTTTTTGCGGAGGCAGCGCCGGCATGTTGTTGGCCAGGAACACAAGCGTGCCGCTGCGGCGAACATAAATCGCTTTGCCCTGCGGCTGCGGCGGAGTTTTGCTCCCCACCAGAATGAAATGCTCGGCATCGGCGGAGGTTAGCGACGCCATCATGTCCTTGGCCTGGGTCAACTGCTGCTGCTGGACGGTCGAGTCGGCTTCGAGTCCGGCGATGCTCCGCTGCAGATTTGCGTTTTGATGGAGCAATAGCATGATAACGATCGCAGCGGCAGCTCCCGCGGCCCATGCGAACGGCCGCCACCAGACCCTTCGCTGCGGTTGCGGCCGTTGAACCAGTTGCGCGCGCCGCGGCTCCTTTGCGATGGCAGACATGAGGCGTTCCCGGGAGCGTAGCGGAGGCTCAGCCCCGGTGGCGGAAAGCGCGAGCAGAGCCATATCTCCCCGCAGTTGCTCGAGGTCGTGGCGGCAATCGACACACGTCTGCAGGTGCTTCTCCAACTCAGCACGCTGCGCGCTGGTCAGCTCTCCGAGCGCGTAGAGCAGGATGTCGTCCGCGAATTGTTCATGCACGCTCATGGGTTCAACACCTTGCGCAATGCCAGCAGGCCGGTGCGAATCCGGGTCTTTATCGTTCCCAGCGGCTCGCCGGTCTTCTCCGCAATCTCGGTGTGCGACAGACCTTCGAAGAAAGCCATGTCGAGGGCCGCACGCTGCAGCGGCGGCATGCTGGTCAGCGCGCCTCTAATTTTATCCAGCGCGCGGCTCCAGTCGGCGCCGCGAGCCATGTCGGGCTCGCAACTTACCACTACATCGTCGATGTCAACTTCGGGCCGGCGCTTGCGCAGCGCGTCGATCGCCCGGTTGCGGGCAATCACCGCCAGCCATCCCGCCAGGCTGCCACGACTCGCATCGAACGCATCCGGATTGCGCCAAAGTTGCATGAACACTTCCTGCAAGACATCCTCGGCTGCAGCAGTTTCGCCGAGCACCCGCAACGCGACCGAGTAGATGACGCCAGAGTACCGACTATAAAGCTCGGCCATCGCCTGCTCATCGCCGGAGCGGATCGCGGACACCATCATGGCGTCAGGCGTGACTATGTTCGTAGCGCGGGACAAGCCGGTTATCTCTTCCCCTTCAGAATACGAATCTCAACCCCTTTGTGTAGTTAGCATGGTATCAAAAGCGAGAGCTCCTCCAAACTGTCGGGCCCTTCTCCCTCGCGCAATTTCATCGTGCCCATGACGTATACTCCGCGCCTAAACAAAGCCAGGCGCTTTTTCAGCGCCTGGCGTAAGTGTGGAATGCTCTGTTAGTTCGGCAGCAACACCGTGTCGACGACGTGAATCACACCATTCGATTGAAATACATTCGGGATGGTGATGGTCGAAACGTCGCCCTTCTCGTCTTTAACAACGATGTTCTTCCCTTGCATGGTGGCGATGAGCGTACCGCCGCTCACGGTCTTCAGCATGGCTTGGCCGTTGCCCGCCATGATTTGCTCCTTCAGGTCGGACGCGCTCAGCCGCCCGGGGACGACGTGATAAGTCAGCACCTTCGTCAAAGTAGCCTTATTCTCCGGTTGCAGCAGATTGTCGACGGTACCGGCAGGCAGCTTGGCAAACGCTTCATTGGTGGGGGCAAAAACCGTAAACGGCCCCGGCCCCTTCAGCGTATCCACCAAACCCGCAGCTTTCACCGCGGCTACCAGTGTGGTGTGGTCGGCTGAGTTAACGGCATTGTCGATGATGTCCTTCGTCGGGTACATTTCTTGCCCGCCGACCATCGGGTTCCTGGACCTCGCCATAGCCGCGGCACCGGCCATCGCAACCAGCAACGAGAGAACTGCAATCTTGTTCTTCATGATCACTCCTTGGTTGGAATTGCTTTCATGAAGACATACGAGGTTTGCGCGCTCCCGGATTGCCCTTGCCTGCGGATTTGTTTCCTTCAATCGTTGTAACATTCGCGTCAACTTGCGTCCCAAGGGTTTCATGTGAAGCTGCGGCCGATTCCGTCATATACGAACCAGCGCAGCAATCGGATTGCGTTAGATCAAAACAATTTGTCGTTCTAAAGGAATTGCGAAAAAATCAAAAACTCGCCAATCCAACGCCGACTTCGCTCCGTACTTAGGCCAAGAGACGAAGTCCCGTCGCAACCGCTTAGGCTCGCCGCCGCCAGCGGTTCGCAGGGTGCAACGTCTCCGTATCCCCGTCGGAGAGGAAAACAAAATGAAACTATCCCGAACAACACGCATGAGCGCGGTCTACCGTTCGACCCTACTTCTCATTCTCTGTTTAACATCGCTGCTCGCAGTAGCACAGCAGACTCCCAGCCTGAAGCCAAACCAAACCCTCGGCTTCGGAGACAATCAACTTCTCAAGTTTACGTATGAGCAGAACTTTGATTGCGTCGACCAGCCTAAAGACGATCTCAACTTCAACGGCGTGCTCGCGCAGTCCGATCCCAGCGAGTTCCAGACTCCTATCTGCCAGGTAGGAATTCAGCCCACCGTCGACCCAACCGGCCTGCACGGATCCGCCGACCTGACCGAGCCACTTTATGTTCTCGTACCGATGTTTTCGGTCGACAACGATCAGAATCCAGACGACGCTATCTCTTGCAAGAACGTCGTGGCCGGAACCAACTGCGGCCCAGCGCTTGGCAGCACACTGATCAGCCTTTTCGGCGCGATTCCCGAGGCTTTTAAGGCCAAGCCGCTCGTCTACACGCAGTGTCCCGATCCGAACCTGCCGCCCGGCACCTGCACCATGCACGCTTCACGCCTTGACCTCGGCCCCGTCCTGGTCGCGCTCGGGATTCTCAAACCGCCAGTCAGTAACGTTTTCTTGCCGACTCCGAACCACAGTCACGTGGTGTTGAATATTGACGTCTCACAGCCCGCGATTTGGTGGCAGGTAATTCCCGTGCTCGTCCTGAATCCGAGCGACTGGCCTACCGCCGACGGTAGCAGTGGCATCACTTCCGTCGCCAAGATGCGGGCCGCTGAGAAGGCGGCCGATGCCGTTCAAGCGCCATCCAATTTCTATCTCTTTTTCGCCTCCTATCCTGCGGGGCATCAGCACTGAGGTAACTTCCTCGCCTTCGAGCCGCGCAGATGAAACTGGAGGATTGGGTCCAGGCGGAATCAGAGGTGTTGAGGTCGGAGAAGATTGCGAAAGCGGCCTGATCAAAGTTCGCGTGCCCGATTCAAGAGGCTGGAGCGTTTCAATCCGGCCTCTTTCGCATTTGAGGAGGGAGCTCTGCGATACCATTGTTGCTGTTCAATGCGATTGACCAGGTGTGACGATCTGGGCTCGGCCTTACGAACACGCTGACAGTTTCAAGGTATTGACACCTGTAAAGATTGCGGCCTGGAGGTTCCGACTTCCGGTTAGCCCCCACCTGGAAATTAAAAAGAGAAGACCGGACGTTTCGGCGACGCAGCGTCGAATTTCCCGCGTCCTCCGACCGATCCTCCGTGTACTCTGTGGGTGTGCGCCTTGCGCCGGCGCTCACGCCGGACTTCACCCGTTCTACTTCGCGCCCTTCTCCGCGCTGCCCTTCTCCTGGCTGGCTTCGAAATCCACGATCTTCTTCAGCACGTCGACCGGAGCTCCTCCGCTCACCATGCGCCCATTAATGTAGAGCATCGGGGTCCCATTCACGCCCACCGCCTTGCCCAGCGCAACCGAGGCTTCGATGCGCGCCTTGGTCTCCGGCTTGGCGGCGCAGGCTGCGATTTCATCCGCATTCGCGCCCGCCGCCGTCGCGTTCGCCTTCAGCTTCTCCTCGACATTCGCTTCGGTAAGGTTTGCCTGATCCGCAAACGTCTTCGCAATAAACTTCCACGCCGCATCATTCGAAGCTCGGCCCACGCAATCGACATAATCGGCGGCTTTCTCCGCCCAGTTATGCGACGGCAGCGGAAAATTCTGGAACACAAAGCGCGCGTCCGGTTCCTGCGCCACCAGTTGCTCAATCCCGGGCGCTGCCTTCGCGCAATGCGGACACTGCATGTCGCTGAACTCCACGATCAGCACCGCCGCTTTCTCCGGGCCTCTCGAAGTGCCATTGACGCCCTTTGCCAGCGTCACGCGCGCGTCTTCAAACGGCTTGGCGCCAAACGGAAGAATCTCGCCGCTGACCGCATGCTTGCCGTCGGCGCTGACCAGCAACCGGTTCGCGTTCGATCCCTGCGGATTGGTAAGGACCACATTGACCTCGGCGAGACCCTCGATTTCCGAAGGCCGAATGTCGCCAACTTTCCAGCTGATCGCTGTGTCATAACCAAACATCTGAAACAGAAACGAGTTCACCGTGTCTTCGGTAGGCAGAACGGTTTTGGGCGTCGAAGCCGAACTCGTTACGGACGAACTCGCCGCAGGTTTGGCCGCGGGTCTCTTGGAAAGAGTGGGCTGCGTCTGTGCGCAAACCATCGCGGTTTGTGCCATGAAAATGCCGGACAACACAAGAACAAACAGGGAGCGCTGGGTTTCGGTCATAGGAAATTCGATTGTTACAGAAGCCACACGAATTGTCATTTCGAGCGGCGATGCGCAATCAGAATCCTCGGAGGTCGCTTCGCTTGGGCTTGAGCCGGGAATAGCCAGGAAAAGGATGACCAGAAAAAATCGGGCCTGCGCTCAAGCAGGGCCGAATCAAAAGAAAGCAGAATCGAGAATCGCCTACTTGCCGAGGTAGGTCTTGGGACTGCCGACGCCGGTACAGAAGTCCCATCCCTTCGCGTTGTCTTCGTTATCCGGCAGAACATTGGCACTGAGGTAACTTCTTTCGCTTCGAGCCTCGCGGAGACTGTGGCCTCTATGCGGCTCATTGCTCCTGCCTATTTAGGAATGGTCTTCTAAATAGTCTTACCATGGAAAGCGTCGGGCCTTGGGAGCTAAAGCCCGCATCTTCCTTGTCTTCTAGCGGCACCCTTCGGCTTCGCCCAGGGCAGGCTTTGAAGCCGTGCCCTGCCCAAGCCCTAGTTATGAGACCGGTCTCGCGTGTCGCTTCACGGAAATTGGCGGCAAAGATCGAAATGACTTGGAAGGAACCGGCGCAAGCGCGCCTGTTCAATATCTTCAGTAACTAACTGCCGGTTTCGCCTTCGCCCTAAACTGGGCTCGATGTACGACGCCGTGCAGCGCTTTTCTCGCACCAGGATGGTTCTCCCGCTACGCGTGTGGCTGGAGGACCTTAGCGCCGAAACGCCTACATATTTGGCTCATACCATCGACACTTCTGAGATCGGTTGCCGCCTTGGCGGCTTGCGCACCGAACTTTTTCCTGGCCAGATCATCACGCTGCAGCGCGGCCAGCATAAAGCGCCTTTCCGCGTTATCTGGAGCAGGCAGCTCGAGCCTCACGAAAATCAGGCTGGACTCGAAGCCGTGGACCACAGCGTGAATATCTGGTCGGTGAATCCTCAGGCCAATCAGCCAGAGACTCAGCGCATGAATGCCTCGCCGCGCGCGGCTTCTTCAACAAGCGTTTCTTATGAAGTGGGGTCGGGTAAATCTGAGCCAGCTCAACAGTCGGTCCTCAACCGCGCTCGCCGGCGCCTGAGTTGGTGTTTGGGTGTGAGCTTCGTGCTACTCAGCATGGCGATGGCATTGTATCTAGCTTTTCAGGTCTTCCCGAATTCGGCGCAGGCCGCCATTGAACCTCACGTGCCCGCGCCGCCCACCGCGGAGGATCTTGCGCGACTCACGCCCAAGCCGCATCCCATGCCTACGTCGCTCACCAAACCTTTGGACGCTTCCGCATCGCGCTTGGAAGTAGCGGAGGCCCCCACCGGATACATCGTCTATCCGGCCCCGGATGACCTGATCACGGGCAAAGTTCGCCTGCAAGTTGTTATCGCGGCCAACGGCCTGGTAAAACAGATTCATGTTCTGAGCGGAAAGCAGCCGCTCGCCGAAGCAGCGGCCGAAGCCGTCCGCCTCTGGCACTACGCATCATCCAACCAGCCCGGCCCCGTAAACGAACGGCAGACCAGCGTGACGGTTAGCTTCCTTAGCACCGATGCTGTTTCGCTCGAGTTTCCGCAGGCGCGATCCGTCACCCCCTCTTCGAAAGACAACTAAAGGTTTAAGTTCCCGTAGGGTTAGCCCCACTGGGGCTCCTCGGTCTGTCCCGAATCCTTCGTCTTTTCCTTTAGTGCGGACGTTTGGAGAAGGGTGTTCGGATCATAATGCCGATTCAGCCCTCAGACCAACCTCGTCACCTGGTAGGATGTCGGGCGGCGAGCAGCGGCGGTATGGTTGGCGGAGGGCGGCGGTGCTTGGTCGCTTGTTCGTAGCCGTAGCCAATCTCGACCAATAGCTTCTCGGACCATGGTCTGCCGAGGAATTCGATGCCCACCGGGACCCCGAGCGTGGCCGTCGGAGTTGGGGATGAAAATCCGCCCGGCACGACGATGGAAGGAAAGCCGGTCACTGATCCAAGAGCGCCGTTGCGCTCCACCTGGGTCTCCCCAATGGGCACCACAAGCCGCTTCTGATGCGGGAACATGATGGCATCGAGTCGCTCGTCAGCCATGATCTTCATGACACGCTGCTGCAACTCGGAGCGCTTCTGAAGACGCAGCCGATAGCTGTCGTCCATCTCGAGACCTTGTGCTTTTGTGATGTTGTCCCTGATATTCGGATGAAACTTGCCGGAAGAGATGATCTCCTCGAGCGATTGAACGGGCGTGTTGCCCGCGGCAAGATAAGCGTTGATTGCCGGCTTAAATTCGTACAGATGAACGCTGATATCAGAGGAGAGCTTTCCGCTATCGAGATCTGGGGTGTTCAGCTCGACTACCGTTGCGCCAGACCTCTTCAGATCCTCGACCGCTTGGCTCGCGATTTTATTGACCTCGTCGTTGATGGGTGCAGTGCCGAAGAAACTGCGTAATACGCCGATGCGCTTGCCCTGCACACCATTGGCCTTCAGGAATTTCGTGTAGTCCTCCTCGGTATTCCCGACGCCCCATGCCGTCGCCGGATCGTTCGGGTCATAGCCGACGAGCACGTTTAACATCTTCGCCGCGTCCGTAACGGTGCGGGCGAGCGGACCAGCGGCATCCTGGGTGAATGAGTACGGGATAATACCGGCTCGGCTGACGAGACCGAGCGTCGGGCGAATACCCACGATGCTGTTCGCCGACGCTGGTGATCGGATGGAGTTGACGGTGTCGGTGCCAATGCCCGCAATCGCGAAATTGGCAGCCACACCTGCGCCGGTACCACCACTCGACCCACCAGGCGTGCGGGTTAGGTCATAGGGATTGAGGGTCTGCCCTTGGATCGAGCTAACCGTTTCACCCCAAATCGCGAACTCGTGCAGGTTGACCTTAGCGAGGATGATTGCGCCCGCGCTGTGCAATTTCCGGGCGATTGCCGCATCGGTCGCGGGAGTGTATCCCGCCAGGCTGAGCGAGCCGCCCGTGGTCGGCATGTCATTCGTGTTGACATTGTCTTTCAGCAGCACCGGGATTCCATGGAGCGGGCCGACGAACTTCCCGGTCTTGCGGAAATGTTCATCGAGCGCGGCCGCCTCTTCCAAGGCCCGAGGATTGAGAAAGATCACCACATTGAGCTTCGGGCCCGCCTGGTCGCAGGCCCGGATGCGCTCCAGATAAGCCTGCACCAACCTTACCGATGTGAGAGCACCGGACTTGTACGCCGCGTGCACATCGCTGATCGTGGCCTCATCGAGATGAAATGGTTGGACTGAATTCTGCGCACCAGCGCCGTTCGCCATCAACATGACCGTCCCAAACATCAAAAGGCGCATGAATTTCATAGGAACTCCCATCGCGGGTAATTTTTAAATCCAACCGGACTGGACACGTTCTCTCCGTTCATTTTACTTAAACCTCCCTCCCGGATTTGGCGATCCCGTCAGGCCCGCTATATAGTGTGATCGAACCTGCACCGCCATGGACTTCGATCAGCTCGAAATCTTCCTCGAAGTAGCGCGCCTCTCCAGTTTTTCGCGCGCCGCGGAAAAGCGCTTTCGCACACAGCCGGCGATCTCATCGCAGATTCGCGCGCTCGAAGAGGAAGTTGGTGCGCGCCTGCTGGATCGCTCCGGAGGCCGCGTCTCTCTCACCGCCGCCGGCAAACTGTTTTTCAAGTACGCCGAAGAAACCATCGAACGGCGCAAAACCATCCTCACCGACATTGCCGAGACGGAGCGGGTTCCACGCGGGGAAATCGTCGTCGGCGCCAACGAAGGCACCTGCCTGCACATCCTGCCCGAGGTCTTCGCGCAATTCAAACGCGATTATCCCAACGTCTCGGTGAGCATCAAGCGCTCTGATTACGCAAAGATCCTCGAGTCCATCCTCGAAAATGCTGTGGACTTCGGCGTGGTCTCGCTGCCCGTAAACGACAATCGGCTCGAAGCGCAAATGATTCACCGCGATCATCTGGTCGCGATCACCGCGCCTGGCCATCCGCTTGCGCACAAGAAAACGGTCAGCGTGGCCGAAGTCGCCACTTACCCGCTGGTTCTGCCCAAGCGCGGCCATACGCGCGATGCGCTTGATGAGCTTTTCTACGATCACCATGTGAAGCCGAATCTGGCCATGGAACTCGATTCCAGCGAACTCCTCAAGCGCTTCGTGGCCGCCGGCGTTGGCGTGGGATTCATCGCGCGGTCGAACATCGAGGAAGATATCCGCGCCAAAGCGCTCGTCGCCATTACGTTGGCCGACGCGCAAATCCGCCGCGACCTGGCCCTGGTCTTTCGCAAGGATAAATCGCTGAGCCGCGCAGCCCGCGCCTTCATGGACATCGCGCTCAAACTGAATAACATCTCACCAGCAGCCGCACCCAAGCGATCCAAATGAAGCGTTACGCCTTCTCCGCGCGCGGCTTTGCATTGGCAACCGCCATCCTGTGCCTTGCTCTGCCGCCGTTTAGCGCGGCTCAATCGCGACCCGCGCCTGCCGCCAAAACCAGCAGTGCTGCCGGCCACAAACTCATCTCTGTAAAAGCAAGCGGAACCACGCGCTATACGGACAAGGAGATTCTGGCGGCAAGCGGCCTCGAACTGGGACAAAATGCCGCCGAAGGCGACTTCCAGGAAGCTGCGCAGCGCCTGGGGAATTCCGGCCTCTTCAAGGAAGTCCGGTACTCCTTCTCCTACTCCGATGCCGGAATGAAAGTGGAATTTCAGCTCATCGATATCGACCCGAGCAAGCTTGTTCCCGCCCACTTCGACAACTTCGTCTGGTTCACGGAGCCGGAGCTGCGCACTGTGCTCGCTCAGCGCGTCCCTCTTTTCAAAGACGCCCTCCCCGTCGGCGACCAGTTAACGAGCCGGGTTACCAGGGCGCTCCAGGCTCTTCTCGACGAACGGCACCTGCCCGGCCGAGTCGACTACCTGCACGAAGGAAACACGCCCGGCATCGTCTTTCGCGTCCTGGATCTTTCCATTCGCATCCGCAACGTGGAGTTCCCTGGCGCTTCGGCCGAACAATCTGCCTTCCTGGCCATCGGCGCGCGCAAACTCGCTGGCGGCGGCTACTCCCGCTCCATTCTGGCGACTGCCGCACATTACGATCTGCTCCCGCTTTTCCTGCAGAACGGATATCTGAAAGCCGAGTTTGGCCCCGCCGAGGCCCATGTGGTTGCCGCATCCAGCGGGCCGGACGAAGACAAGCCAAAAGACGAAATTGAAGTGGACGCAATCGTGCCGGTCACGCCCGGCAGGCAGTACTCAGTTTCGGGGGTCAGCTGGAAGGGCAACTCCGCGGTCACCACTCTGGAGGCCGCCTCTTTCTTTCATCTCCCTGAAGGCCAGCCTGCCGATGCCGTGCGCCTGCTGCACGATGTCGAGGCCCTGACCCGGCTCTATCGGAGCCGCGGCTATATGGCGGTTCAGATCAAGCCTGATGCCCAAATGGATGACGAGGAAAGCAGCGTCCGCTACGTCATCAATTTTGCGGAAGGCGATCTCTACAAGATGGGCGAGCTCGAATTTCTCGGAGTCGATTCCGCCTCGAAAGATCGTTTGCGCGCCGCCTGGACTTTGCGCGAAGGCCAGCCCTACAACGCCGACTACACTAAGAAATTTCTCGACGACGCTCCTCGCCTTCTTCCCAAGGGGCTGCAGTATTCTGTGAAGCTAGACGTGGAGCTCGACGCGAAGGACAAGACGGTCGATGTCACCATCCAGTTCAAGGGGCAGTAAAAGCCTTATGCACAAAGGGCCCGTGTTCTTGTAACCGCAGGGGATGCTCGAGCATCGTATAAGGGAAGCCAGTTCCATTGTCCTTAAGGAGACTAATCGACGCATGAATCCAAATCGAATTGCAGTCGCCGTTCTCGGAATACAGATGTTGCTGGCCCTTGCGGCCGTTCCCGCGCTCGCCGCAGGCAAGAGCCAGACATTAACCGGCGAAGTCAGCGACTCCATGTGCGGCGCCAAGCACGAAATGCCGGGCAAGGCAGCCGATTGCACCCGCGCTTGCGTTAAGCACGGCGCGAACTATTCGCTCGTCGTCGGCGACAAGGTCTATACTCTCCAAACCTCCGACCAGGCCGCGCTCGATTCCCTCGATAAGCTGGCGGGCGCCAAGGCCAAGGTAACGGGCGACGTCGACGGCACGACGATCACCGTGAAGTCGGTCAAAGCCGGATCGTAGGATGGTTTCGTACGATGTTCACACGGCGTTGATTCGAGGGACTACCGGCTCGCGAGATTGAAGATCACCATAGGGCAACAAGAAACCGGCAGCGCCCTCAGCGCCTGCCGGTTCTTGTTTCCAGACGTCGGTTCCGTCAGTTCTGCTGCCCCGAATCGCTGTCGGGCCGGCGCTTCAATGTCGGCCGGTCATCGTCGCTGTTGGTTGAATCGCCGGACTTGTCGCCCGTAGAAGCCCGGCGCAACGAGGGTTTCGTCGCATCCTTTTCTTCGAGAACCTTATGCCGGTTCTCGATCATCGCCAGCCGCGATTTCACGTCGTCGAACTCCGACGTCGAAACAATGTATTGCGCCTTCGCCGGCAGAATCGTAGCAATCTCTTTTTGCGTCGCCTCAATGCGGTCGGGAGTCTGCGGATGCGAAGCGAACGCCTTGGCCACCGAGCCTGGCTTCTTCTTTTCCTTCGCCTGAATCTTCTCGAAGAAGCTGATGAACGCCTGCGGATCGTACCCGGTCTTGTACATATACTGCACGCCCAGGTAGTCGGCTTCCGCTTCAAAGTTGCGCTGGAACTTCATGAAGGTCAGCGGCAATCCCAGACCCGCCGCCTGATAGATCCCATAGCCAATCCCTCCGCCCATGAAAATCAAGGGGAGGGTCCCGAGTTGTGCCATATTTGCGCGTGTCAGTTGACGCATCTGGTGCCGCGCGCAAACGTGCGAAATTTCATGCGCCATCACGCCGGCCAGTTCCGCCTCTTCATCGGCCGCCAGGATCAAGCCGGAATTCACATAAAAAAAGCCGCCCGGCAGCGCGAACGCATTGATCTCGTCGGAATCGATCACCTTGATCGTGAACGGCACCTGCGCGTCCGAATTCCGCACCAGGTTCTGCCCGATCCGGTTGACGTACTCATTCACGAGCGGATCCTGAACCAGCTTCACGCTGCGCTCGACTTCCATCGAGTACTGCTTGCCAATCTTGATCTCGGTCTCAAGCGAGTACCAGTCGCCGATGCCGCGCCCGCCGATTTTGCGGTTGCCAATCGCATCCACATCGTCTTCGCCGCCGGTATGCTTCACCTTGCTGGGGTCCGGCTCCTGTACTGCTTGAGGAGGAGGTGTATTGCCGGAGTCGCTTGCGGCGTTCGCGGAATCCTGCGAGGAAGCTGCACCTGAATTGTCGGGAGGCGGATCTGGAGCAGTCGTTGGCTGCGATGGGGTCGTCGTAGGCTGCGCGGGCGGAGCCTGCGCTCCTTCCGTCTGCGCAGGTGTGCTCGGAGCCGGTGCCGTCTGATTTGGCGCACTCGGCGTTTGGCTCGCCTGGCCGTTCGCATTCGTCGAAGCCGCCGTCGGCGACGTTTGCGCCGGCGCCTTCGAACTTTGCGAACTCTGATCCTGCGCCGCTGCCGCTATCGCCAGCGCTGCCACTAAGCTTAGAGCAATGAGTATTTTACGAAACGACATGGTACACCCCGCAGGAAACCTGGCCTTCTACCACCGATTATACGCCCGATGGCAAACCGCCATGAACACAATCCCGCTTCTAGTTGGACGCCTATCTTCCGCCCCAGGTTACCCATTATTTTCCCAAGCGGTGCAATAGGGAATTCCGCTCAAGCCAGTGGGGGCCTCTGTGCACCTCTGTGTACTCCCCGGTTGTGCCTTTTGCCGACACTTGATCAGATTTCCCCGTGGAGTTCCCTGCCCGTTGTCGGACAAGTGTCGGACAAGGTTCTCACCGCCTTTCCCCGACCGACAGTGGTACCATGACGCCCTAGAAAGGCAGCCAACATGTTGAACCGTCGCAGTTTTCTTACGTCCTCCGTTGCCTCCTCCATTGCCCTGTCTACCACTCTCGCCTGGCGAGGAAAACTCTGGGCGCAGCTCGAATCCCTCCCCTCGCGCCTGCCCGACCGCTCTTTATACGATTCCAACGAGGACGCCTACTGGGGCGAACTCCGCAAGCAGTATCTGATTCCCGCCGACGAGGTCTACCTCAACAATGGCACCGTAGGCTCCAGTCCGGCGCCCGTGCTGCGCGCCATCTTCGAGGGCTATGAAACTTCCGAAAAGATGAACCAGGCCGATCCCGAGGATTACCCCATCTGGGGCTATGCCGCGTGGAACGAGTTTCGCGATCCGCTGGCCGCCTTTGTCGGCTGCCACCGCGACGAAATCGCCATCCTGCGCAACGCCACCGAAGCCAACAGCTACATCGCCAACGGAATCGATCTGAAAGCGGGCGACGAAGTCGTCCTCACCGACCAGGAGCATCCCGGCGGCGAGCACCCGTGGGACCTGCGCGCCAAACGGTACGGAATCGTAATCAAGAAAGTTATCCTGCCGAAGCCGGTCGCAAATCCCGCGCAAGTCCTCGACCTGTTCAACGCCGCCATCTCCCCGCGCACCCGCGTCTTCTTCTTCAGCCACATCACCACCAACACCGGAGTCGTTCTGCCCGCCAGGGAACTCTGCGCGCTCGCCCGCAGCAAGGGCATTCTCTCCGCCGTCGATGGCGCGCACGTCCCCGGCATGATGCGCCTCAACCTGCGCGAACTCGGCTGCGACATGTATTCCTCCAGCCCGCACAAATGGTTGCAGGCGCCCAAGGGCTCTGGCTTCCTCTACGTGCGCGACGAAGTCATCGACCGCGTGTGGAGTACGATCGCCACCGAAGGTTGGGACGACGTCAAACTCCGCGCCGAAAGATTTCAGCGCATCGGCAGCTCGAACGTCCCCGCGCTGTGGGGCCTGCGCGCGTCGATCCAGTTGGCCAACGACATCGGCATCGACCGCATCGAACGCCGCCATCGCCAACTCTGCGACTACATCCTGGCCGCAATGACGACGCCCAAGCGCGGAGCCGTCTCGTGGACCTCGCCCGACCCGGCCCTGCGCTGCGCGATTGCCACGGTCAACGTCCCGCCGATTCCGCGCATGGAGTTAGAGAATTGGATGTGGAAAGAAAAGAAAATCAGGATCCGAGGCGGCGACCCTAACAAGCTGCGGCTGTCGACGCCGTATTACTTGTCCAAGCAGGATATAGACCGCTACCTGGATGCGTTCGACGAGTATAAGAAGGCAAAAGTGTAGCCCGGGCGGGGATGCGTAGGGACAGCCGCCCTCGGCTGTCCAAGCCGAGCACAGCCCGGCGGCATTGTGCGCTGCTACCGACAAGTAGCGATATAATCCCGTCTATGGCGAAGACCGTCATCCACATCTCGGAAGCCGAAGCCACTCGCGACTTCGCAGGTGTGCTGGCGCAGGTACGCGCCGGCGTCGAAATCGTCATCGGAGATGACGCGCGTCCGGTAGCCGTGGTTCGCCCCGCCGAGCCCCACGTTCGCTTGCTTTCGGAATCCCTTCGGTTAGCCAAAGAGCACGCCTCCACAGCCACGCTCGACGCCGACTTCCCGGCCGATCTCGAAGAAGTGATCAACAGCCACCGTGAACCTCTGAACCCGCCCTCATGGGAATGATCCTCGATTCGAGCGTAGTGATCGCCGCCGAGCGGCGCGGCGATACCGTCGAGCAGCTGATCGAGCAAATCGTAAACCGAATCGGCGACCAAGAAGCCGCACTCTCCGCCATTGGCTTAACCGAACTCATCCATGGCATCTATCGAGCCAGAACGCCGGAAGTGCGCCTGCGCCGCGAATCCTTTCTAAACGAACTGCTGGCCGACTTGACGGTGTATCCGTACACGAAAGAGACCGCGCTCCTGGCCGGGAAGATCGACGGCGAGCAGCAGAGCCGAGGCGTGGTAATCCCATTCGGAGACCTGCTGATCGGAGCCACGGCCTTGTCACTCGGTTATCAGGTTTTGACCGGCAATCCTCGCGACTTCCAACGTGTCCCCGGTCTTTCCGTTGTGCAACTCTAGCATCCGAGGCGGCGACCCCAACAAGCTGCGCCTGTCGACCCCGTATTACTTGGCCAGGCAAGACATCGACCGCTTCCTGGACGCGTTTGACGCGTGTAACAAGGCGAAGACGTAGCGCTGGTGTAGGGCGGGCTGCGCCGTTTAGACCGTCTGAGCGATATCGCATTGCTCAAGGAAATCTGAGAGCCGCTTGCATTCACGCAGGAAGATATTTGCATGCAGTGTGACTTCTAGGGCACTGGGCACCCACGGATCAGCATCGGATGCAAGGCAGGAAAATGCTTTTCCAAGTTCCCAGAACACAATGCGCTCCCCCTTGCATTCCTTGGGTGCTAAAGTGTTCGCGTTGCACGCCTCGGAATACGTTGCGAAACGCGCAACTGCTGTCTCGTAGAAGATACGTAATCTACTGCTTCCCATGCAGCCCTTCTCGATCTCTCCGTTGTAGTGCTGCCTGACAGACGCGAAGAGAGGATTGTTAACCGATTTCAACCCAAGAACATAATCGACAGTGAACATTTTAAAGAACAAGAGTTCGTCTAGATAGTGTGGGCTGAATTCGCGTTCCAGTTCAGGGCCTGCAGGTTTGAGCGCATAGTCCAACAAAGCCTCGGCAAGAACCACTGCATCAAGGCGCTTTTTCTCCCCTGCCATTTCGGCTCTGGGAACTTCGGGTTGTCCTTCCTTCTCCATAGTCGATCCATTTGCCCAGACGATAGACTCAGCGTGAGTAGACCGTCACCGAAGAAATCACATGGTTTTTGTTGAGTTCGTTAATCACCACTCCAAGGCAGTCGCTTAACGAATCATGGGTGGTTTCTCCTCGACTGTCGAGCTTAGAGGAAAACATGTCATGAAGAATCTCGACTCCCTTCCGCTTTAACTTGCAGGGGTAGCCGAAGCGCACTCGGAGCGTCATGTCTAAATCGCTTTTCGGAGATACCTCAAAGACCGCAGTTTCCCAATATGCAGTGATGAAGAGGCAGCGCGACGTGCTGACGAAGCAGGTAAAGGCAGGACAACAGACTGTCGTGGCGACTGAACCGAAAATACGCGATGGCGGAAGCCGTGAGCTAATCAATGTGAAACGTCCTATTTCGTTCGAGTTTTCGGATCAGGTGTCCGCTGGTAAGCGGGTAAGTCCTCATGATGCTCAGGTTGACGTGTGGTCGCCTCAACAAAGGCGCGACTCGGGACATAGGTTTTGGGAGGAGCCGGCTGATCTCTCGTTTCCACGTCAAGGATTGAATATTGGTAGGTCGCGTGGCACTCAGGGCACTCTTCCTCAAAGTCCCGGCAATAAGTGATGATCGGGTGCCTATATCGCACGGCAGGTCCAATGGGGCACAAGAGAATCACGGTGTAACAACCTACGGTTTTGCATTTAACAGCCCAGTAGGTGAAATCAGGTTCTTTGCTCATGATGCCAGCAGACTAGCTCTCTGATGGACAGCTTGCAAGCCCTTCGCCATAGAGATCGCATAACCGCGGGTGGCCCGTCCAAGCTAGCGTCGGCGGGCCTTTTGACCTCCTCAGTCTACACGGGCTCTTGACAACCTATACCAATATACGTATACATGTATAGTGACAGCGTCAAAGCGCCAGATCGTTTGGGTCGGTGCGAGCCTCAGAGACCTGCGCCGGTTCCCGCGCCAGGTGCGGCGCGACATTGGCCAGGCTCTCTACGCTGCCCAACAGGGCGAAACCGATCCATCGGCCAAGCCTCTGAAAGGTTTTGGCGGAGGATCTGTGCTTGAAATCGTCGCGGATCACAGCGGCAACACGTGGCGTGGGGTTTATACGGTCCGCTACTCAGAAGCGATCTATGTGCTGCACGCGTTCCAGAAGAAATCGAAAAGCGGTATCGCCACGCCGAAGCGGGACCTTGACCTCATCCACCAGCGCTTGGCCCAGGCCGAACGACTCCACCGAAAAGGAATGAATTGACATGGCTGCAAAAAAGAACAGCTCGATGACGGCAGAAAAAAGCAGCGGGAATGTTTTTGCCGACCTCGGCCTCCCGCATTCCGAACAGGAACTCTTAAAGGCAAAGCTCACGCTCCAGATTTACCGCCTCATCAAGAAGCGCGACCTGACGCAAGCCGAGGCCGGCAAAATCCTCGGCATCAAGCAGCCGCACGTCTCTCTGCTGATGCGCAACCGCTCGGGCAGTTTCTCCGTCGAGCGCCTTATGGATTTTCTGACCGCCATGGGCCAAGACGTAGAAATCTCCGTGAGACCAGCCCGCAAAGACAGAGACCACGGCGAAGTATCCGTCGTCGCGTAGATCGATAGACGCCCGACAACCACATGGTCTTGAGTTCAGGATTCATCACAAAACCCGCGTGCCCTGCATCACAGACTTCCAATCGCGTCCCCTGCGAAAATGTCGTCCAGAATTGGGGCAGTTTTTGTGAGCTCGTCTCCTAAGGCGGAGCACACGGCTGCCCCAAAGCCATTTTCCGGGTGTTTAGGAGGCTAAGTCGTTATTCCGGAATACTTTGCGCGTAAAGCCTTGGCGCTCAATATTTTACGTGAAAAATGGTAGGGGGGGAGGGGTACCATATTCGAAGAAAGTTCAGCGATAAGCACCAGAAAAGGCAGCACTTACTCCGGTTTGTTCAGGGTCCAAAATCTTCACAAACCTGACACCTTATGACGCCTGAGAACCGAACTGGGAACTGAGAACTGGGAACTAGCAACTGGGAACTGGCAACTGCCCTACGTCCACCGAAACCAGCGTAGCGCCAGTGCAAACGAAACGCCTCCCCAGAGCGCCAGAATCAGCAGGCGAACGGACTGTGAGGAGAGCGAAGCGCCTTCGAGGATGATGGCTCGCAGAGCGTCGTTGAGCGCGGTGAGTGGAAGGGCTTTGATAAACGGCAGCGCCTTGGCAGGAAAGTGCTCGTAAGAAAAAAAGACGCCGGAGAAAATCCACATTGGCATCATTACGACATTGATCAGCCCGCTGACGCTCTCAACTTTTTGCGCGCGGCATGCAGTAAGCAAACCAACACCGCCAAAGGCAATCGCGCCGATTGAGCCAAGCACAGCCAACGAAACGAACGCGCCAGCGACGGGCATGTGAAAAACCAACATTCCGAAAACCAGCAGCAGACCGACTTCAATCACCATCAGCACCAATCGGCTGCTCATCACTGCCAGCAAGAAATCGCTGCGCCGCATCGGCGTTGCCAGAAAACGTTTCAGCAGTTTGCGTTGCCGCATGTCGACCAGCGAAAATCCAACTCCCCACATGCCGGAATTCATCAGGCTCATGCCAATCAAGCCCGGAATCAGGAAGTCGATGTAACGCGAACCTGGCTCGCTCGAAGCCGAGGATACAACCTGCAGCTTGTCGATTCGCCCAACTGCCGCTTCCAGCGTGTCGACGACAAACAAACGCGCGTAGACGCTCTCGGGCCGCGCGGGATCGTAGTAGAACTCGTAGCTGCCATCTGCTTTCGGTTCGACGACCACATCGAATTTGCCGTAGTGAAATGCCTTCAACGCTGCGTCGCGCTCCATGACGACAGCATGAATTGCCGAACGCTTGTCGTTACCGCTTAACTGCGCGAGCGTTTTCTCCGCACTGGCACCCGCAATCACCACGACCGACGTCTTGTCAGCGGGTTTCTCGCGGAACGCGATACCGAGCCCGAGCGAGAGTAAGAGAGGAAATCCAAATACCCAGAAGACAATCTCTGGTTCGCGTTTCAGCTCGAGCAGCCGAACCCAAAGCAGATAGCGATATCCCGACCAACGGCCCGAACGTTGCGGCTTCCGCTCGGAAGGCGCAGGAACTGTATCGCCGTTCGAAGGTTGCGGCGCGGAAGGCTGCGGTGTTGTCGTTTCCGTTGCCATTAGTCCTCGCGCAGATGACGGCCAGTGAGCTGGACAAACACGTCTTCGAGACTCGCCTGGCGCGTGCTGAGATGTTCGAGTTGATGCCCTTGACGATTGACGGCTTCGAGCAACGCCGGAATAGTAAGATGCGGCTCGCGCACGTTAAGGCAGATCGCATGATCCTCGTTGCGGACGGACTCGACGCCAGGCAACGTGCTCCAGGCACTTTTCTCGCCAGTCCTTTCGCCGTTTGCGCTGGCGCTGGCGTTGTCAGCAACTTGGAACTCGACCACATGATGGCCGCCCAAGCGGTCGATCAGATCCGCAGGCGTGCCTTCCGCGATGATCTCGCCGTGATCGACAATGGCGAGCCGATCGCACAGACGCTCGGCTTCGTCCATGTAATGCGTGGTCAGCAGAACGGTTCCGCCCTTCTTCTGGAATCTGCGGATGATCTCCCAAAGCTGCCGCCTGCTTTGCGGATCGAGGCCAGTCGTCGGCTCGTCCAGAAACAGGATTCGCGGATTGCCCACCAGCGCCGTGGCAACCGCCAGACGCTGCTTCTGGCCGCCCGAAAGTTTGCCGACCCAGCTCTCGGCCTTCTCCGTAAGCTGAAGGTCATCGAGCACTTCGCCGGCCGAGCGCGGTTGGTCGTAGAAGCTGGCGAACAGGTTGATGGTCTCGCGTACGCTCAGCTTCTCGGAGAGCCGCGTCTCCTGCAGGGAAATGCCGATCCACTCGCGCAGTTGCCGCGGGTTGTCGTTCCAGGCGTGGCCGAAAATGCGCACGCTCCCGGAAGTGGGAGCGAGCAGGCCTTCGAGGATTTCGATGGTGGTTGTCTTCCCTGCCCCGTTCGGCCCGAGCAGGCCAAAGCACTCGCCGGTCTCGATGCGCAGACTGAGTCCGCGCACGGCTTCGACTTTGCCGTCGTAGGTCTTGCGCAGATTTGTGCATTCGATCGGGACGCCCACGAGTGAATTCTAGCCTAGTTCGATGGTTCGGAAGGTGAAGGACGCGCAACTGGAAGCGGCACATCTCCCTTGGCATTTCGCCAGAGGATGGCATTCAACTTCTCGGCGTCGGCCGCGTCGGGACGGGAGAAATCCATCTTGAGCGACTCTTTCGCTCCTGCCGATCTCTTCTCGTTTACCTGATAGATCAGGCCACTCTGAAGGTTCTTGTCGTCAGCCGTATATGGCGGTTGCGTGCCGGGACCGTTGAACAATGGCGCCATCAACGGCGCATGTGCGTCGAACAGGTTCATCGGCTGGAGGCCGAGCAGGGTCTCCATGGTGTGAATCATGCTGACGGTCGTGTAGAAGTGGTGATCGACAAAAGGCTTTTCCGGGCGTGGCGAATACTTGCTGATCACTAGAGCCGTCGAGCGATGCGCATCCACGTGATCGGCTCCATTCTGCGCATCGTCTTCGACGACGAAGATTGCAGTATCGTCCCAGTAAGGACTATGCGAGACGGCATCGACGACGCGGCCTACGGCAAGATCGTTGTCGGCAACGGATGCTTGCGGCGTGGGCTTGGCTGGGCGCGTGCCTCCGGTGTGGTCATCTGGGAGATAGAGCAAGGTGAACTGCGGCAGGCCTTTCGTTGTGCTACCCGGCGTTGTGCTAACCGGCGTTCCGCGCGCCTTTACGAACTCATCGAACTCACGCAGGAATTCGTCGACGCGCAACTGGTCGGGATAATCCGTGTTGAAGTCGGGAAAATTGGGATCGAAGTGGCCGCGCAGGGCTGCTTTCTCGGGCCGCACTTCTTTAAACATCGGAATCGCCCAAGGCCACGGGCTCGGGCCGCCGCGCGGATTCCCGAGGTTGGCGGGCATAGGATCGCCTTTTTTGATAACAGCATTCGCGCATGCTGCGGAGGCTGCCGACGGTGTCCCTTGCATGGGCGTGTCTGCTTTCTCGTTCTTGCACCAGACGGCTTCGACAAACTCGCCGTAGATGCGATAGGTCGCTCCCTGTCGCGAAAGGCTGTCCCAGAGGAAGCCGGTACCGGGATCGTCGATGTCGGGAATTCCCTTCTCTAAGGCCAGATCGTCAGCAACCGCGCCGCCGAAGTCGTAGGTGCGCTCCTTGCCGCGATACGCGATCGGCCAGGTTTTTTCGTTGTAGTCGCTGGTGGTCGCTGCGGTCGACCACAGGTGGCCGTCGCCGGAAACCTCTCCGCTGTCATAGAAATTGTCGAGCACCCCGAATTGCAGGGCGAGTTTGTGCTCGTTGGGCGTGATGTCGGCCCCATACATTGTGAGCGTGGGATCGCCGTCGCCAACCGGCAGGTCGCCGAAGATCTGATCGTACGTGCGGTTTTCTTTCAGGATGTAGATGACATGGTGGATGGGATTTTTTCCGTCGGCGAATTCAAACTTGCCGGGATCAGCATGAAGCAGATTGTCGTCTTCGACCTGGCGGGTGTAGGCGGCGAGATTCTTGTCGATGTCGGCGAGGCTCACGCGCGCGACCGAACCTCCCATCAAGGTTGCGATGTAGGGTTGAGCGCGATGATAGGGCCCGATCTGCACGGTGGCTTTCATGTTGTTCGGCCCGCTGCCCTCGCCTTTGGCGGAAGCAATGAGGAGATCGTTACCGACGACGGCGATGGCGCTGGGATACCATTCGGTCGGGATGAAGTCCGGTTCTAAAACTGCCCGGCTGACGACCCCCATCTGAGCGTTGGCTTCAATTCTCGGGAGGTCCTTGGTCTCGTAGACGGCGACTGCGTCGAGCCCAGCTTCTGCTGCGAAAAGGTACTTCCCATTAGGAGACTCGGCAAGCGCTTGTGGAACTGCGCCCCCGTGCCTACCGGCCGGATAGAAGGGGAAGACAAGTCCGGACTGAAGATTCACTCCAGCCACCCTGTCGGCGTTCGCCAGAGTTATGTAGAGCATTTTCTCGTCCGGGCTCAAGAGCATAGCTGTCGGATGCGGGCTTATGGCCGATGCACTGACCGTATCTCTCAGGTCGATCCATCGGCTCACTGCTTGCGCCTTCAAGTCCAGCTCGGCAATTGCCGGATCGTTCCACAACGTTACCCAGGCCTTTGTTCCCGCTTTGTCGGCAATCACCGCGTATGGATATTCTGCCGGTACATACTTCGAATGGCTCAGATCGAACGATTTCATGATCTCGCCCGAGGCTACATCGACCAGCACCACATTGTCGGAAAGATTATTTGCCACAAGCAGTCGGTCACCCTTCGCATCCGCCAATACCGCGAACCCCGCGGGATAGGGAATCGCGGTTCCTACTGGCGTCTTGCGCAGGCCAAAAGCGACTTCCTTTCCTTCCGCGAGTTTCTGCGGCGAAATCTTGATGAAGCGCTCGGGCGTCACCTGCCCGTCGGCGAATCTGTACACCGCGATGCCATTGCCCGTGCTCGTCGGCTTCTCGCCGGTGGGATCGGTGATCGATCCCATGGAGGCGTAAAGGTGTTTGCCATCGCTAGAAAAAGCAAGGCCAATGAAATAACTCTGGCGCGCATTGTTGCCCAGCCGGTCGTCGGGAAAGTCGTGCAGCTGATTGTTGCTGAGGTCGAGAATTGCGATCGATTGATGGCCGCCACTCTCCTGCGTGCCGTAGCCCTGATTGAGCAGCGCAGCGTAATGCTTGTCGGGGCTGACCGCGATGGTAGCGGGGAAACCGTTGGTGCGGGCAATGTAGCCGGGAACAGGCAGCGTCAGGTTCTTGCTGGTAGGTAGCTGTAAAACGCGACGTGAATCAGCGGCGCGCGCAGCAATGATTGCGATGACCAGGGTTGGAAAAACGACGGCGAGGATGAGCGAACCGTTTTTCACCGGCGGATACCTCTCAAGGTTTGTACCATCGGCGGGCGGTGACAGACAAATGACGTGCAGGAGGCTCGGCTGGACGAAGCAAGGTCAGCGTAGGCCGAGCAAAACGGCAACGTATTGGCGCACTTTGCTGAGCAAGGCTGGAGGAGCGGGGGAGTGGAACTTTGCGTTACGTCCGGCCCAGTCCATGCTCTTCAACTGATCGACAAGGACCGCCCCTTCGACGTCGTCAACTGTGATGGGAAGAGCGAATGGATATGGCTTGCGCTTGCTGGTGAGGGGACAGACAATTGCCAGACCGCTGGCGCGATTGTAACGCTGGTCGGTGAGTACCAGGGCAGGCCGGCGTTTGGCTTGTTCGCGGCCAACCTGCGGATCGAAATCGAGCATGACGATGTCGCCGGCCTCCGGTACGTACGGGGTCACCATTCCACCGCTTCCCTTCCAACCTCGGCGGCAGTTGAGATCTCCTGATAGCGATTCTCGGGAGTAATTTGGGCGACAAGCTGCGCGAGGGTCGGAATTCTGGCGGCACGCCGCAACTCGACGCGACCGTCGGCGGCGGCTTCAATCTCGAGGGAGTCGCCTTCCTTCAGTTTGGCTTGCTGCGCGACCGGCTTCGGAATACGAATGGCGAGGCTGTTTCCCCATTTCACCATCTGCGCTTTCATGGATCCTCCGACAATGGATATACATAGTATACACGCATGTAGATACATTGTCACTAAGGACAAGTTTGTCGCGGGCTCTACTTCGTGATCAGGTGCACCTCGGCCAAGGGTTCCCCGGTGCGCGATTTCTTCACGCCGATCAATTCAACTGCTTTGGCAGCAATGTGCTCGGCGGAGACTTCAAATTCTTTGATCAACTCCCACGGCGCGCCCGAATCGCCGAAGCGGTCCTTCACGCCGATGGCGCCGGTGATGATTGGGATGCCGTAGAGTTCGTGCGACTCTGTGATCGCACTGGCGACCGGCCAGGCCAACGCACCAATCTGATGCTCTTCGGCGGTCAGGACGACGCTGGTGTCGCGTGCGGCCCGGACGATCGCTTCCTTATCGAGCGGCTTCAGGGTGTGCAGGTTGAGGACGCGAGTCTCGTAGCCGAAATCGGACTTCAAAATCCACGCGGCGCGCATGGCCTCTGGAACCATCGGCCCGCACGCAATGATCGTGAGGTCCTCGCACTCGTCGCGGTAGTCGGATTCGAGCTTCGTCTCGAAGGCATCGATGAAATTCGCGGCCTCGCGGCGCAGGCGAATCACGTTGGCCTTGCCGAATACGAATGGGGTTTTCTCGTCGGTCACGATCGGCGTGGCTTCGCGCGCGAAGCGGATGTACTTTGGGCCAACGTGCTTGAGCAGCAGATAGTCGGTGGCCTTGCGCGTCTCGACCATGTCGCAGGGCACAACCACGTTCATGTTGGGCAATCCGCACATGGCGAAACAGTCTTCGAGCGCCTGATGGGTGGCGCCGTCGGGGCCGACGCTGACACCGCCGTGCGCACCCGCAATCAGAACGTTGAAATTGCCGTAGCAAATGGAGGTGCGGATCTGATCGAGATTGCGTGCCGCGGCAAACGTGGCGTAGGTGCCGAAGACGGGAAGCTTCCCTTCTTTCGCGAGTCCGGCTGCGGCTGACGTGGCTGACTGTTCGGCGATCCCCATGCTGATCCAACGCGGCTTGCGCTCCGGTTTGTTGGCATAGAACTCGCTGATAGTGATGGAGCCGGAGATGTCGAGGCCGAAGCAAACCACGCGCGGATCGTCGCCATTGGCGGCGAGCGACTGGCCGAAGCCAAGCCGAGTCGGTTTCATCTGGACCTTCATGGTGTCGGCGGCGTTCCACCAGTAATTGCGATGGAACTTCGGCATCTTGGCATCGAGCTTGCGCTCGACTTCGGCTTGATATTGTTTGGCGTGCGCGAACAGTTCGTCGACCGGCAGTTGCCCCTCGAGTCCGAGTTCCTTCAGGCTCTTGTTCAGCTCTTCGAGGTTCGGCGCTCTACCGTGCCATCCCGCAACATCTTCCATAAAGCTGACGCCTTTACCCTTCACGGTATCGGCGATAATGACGGTCGGCTTGCCGCATCCGACCTTGGCTTTCTCCAGTGCCTCAACCACCTGCTTCATGTCGTGACCGTTGATCGAAATCACTTCCCAGCCGAAGCTGCGGTATTTGTCCTCGAGCGGCTCGACGTTCATCACGTCCTTCACCCACCCGTCGATCTGTAGCCGATTGCGGTCGACGATACCGACCAGGTTATCGAGCTTGAAATGGCCCGCTTCCATCGCGGCTTCCCAGATCTGGCCTTCCTGCTGCTCGCCGTCGCCCATGATGCAAAAGACATGGTGATTCTTGTTGTCGAGCTTGGCCGCGAGCGCGATGCCAACGGCAATACTCAAGCCTTGCCCGAGCGATCCGGTGGAGACTTCGACGCCTGGCAGCTTGAGCCAATGCGGATGGCCTTGATATGGCGAATAGAGTTTGCGGAGGAGCGCCACGTCTTCCTTGGGGCAGAATCCGGCGAAGGCCAAGCCGAGATAGAGGCTTGGCGCCTTGTGGCCAGTCGACCAGACAATGCGATCACGGTCGGACCAGTTGGGGTTCTGCGGATCGTGATTGGCCACGCGCAGATAGAGCGCGGCGGTGATGTCCATGATGGAGAGCGTGCCGCCGGCGTGCCCGGAAGTCGCGGCGCAGAGGGCGACCAGGTCATAACCGCGCATCAGGTTGGCCTGCTGCTTCAGTTCGTCAATCGTGTACGCACGCAGAACTTCGCCGGTCTTTGAGTTTTGGATAGACATGGGGTTGCTCCTTGGCTTACGCCGCGCATTGGGCAAGGCAGGAAACGGCGCATAGGCTTGCAATTCAAGCGTAGCTAGGCGTGTCGCAGCGGGCAGTGAGGAGGGTCACAGGACGGAGTGACGGGCGTCCGTAATAAACACAGTTTGTCATCCTGAGCCCGAGCGAAGCGAGTGGGCGAAGGAGCTAGGCGTTTGCCTGCGCCAGCAGAATGCAGAGGTCCTTCGCCCATTCGCTTCGCTCGGGCTCAAGATCACAGGGCAAATCATGGCACTGAATCTGCCGGATATCGCACTATCTTGCCGACTTGAAGATCGCAAACACCGCGCCTTGAGGGTCGGCGATTATCGAGAAGCGGCCAACGCCTTCCATGCTCGTGGGCGGCAAGTACAGTTTCGCGCCCATCTCTTTCGCTTTGTTCGCGGTGGCATCGACATCGTCGGCCAGAAAATAGGCGAGCCAGTGCGGAGGAACTCCGGGCTGGAGATGTTTGGCGGGCGGCATGCCTCCAATGTGGTGATCGCCATTCTTGATGTGGAGATAGCCGGATTTGTCGTTCTCTCCCGCCTCGAACTTCCATCCCAGCAAATCTGAGTAGAACTTCGCCGCTTTTTGCGTATCGGAGGTGCAGAGGTCGGCCCAACACAACGTGCCATGAACCTGGCCGATTCCAATTCCCGCATTCTTCTTGGGCTGCCACAGGCAGAAGTAAGCGCCAGTCGGGTCCTGAATCACCGACATGCGGCCTGCATCCATGACATCGAAGGGCGCCAGAATCACTGTGCCTCCCAACGGCGCCACTTTGGCGGCGGAGGCGTCGACATTGTCGACCTGAATGTAGAGCATCCAGTGCGGCGGAACGTGCTGCGCGAGCTGGGCAGGATTCAGTTGGTAGCCTGCGGCCGCGTCGCGTCCATTCAGCCGAAAGATGGTATAGGTTCCGCTCGGACCCATAGGAAAGTCATTGGAAGCCCATCCGAACAGAGATTCATAGAACGTCTTGGCAGCGGATTGATCGGTAGTCCCGAGTTCGATCCAGCAGAAGGAACCGTTGGAATGCTTTTCGATGTTGGTCATGGCGGAAAAGAGTGTACAACAAGTCGGGCGAGTTGGTCGTCAACGGCAAAAGAAAAGCCGCCCAACAACCGGGCGGCCTCAATCGTCTTGACTCTCCTTACTTAAGCGTTACTTCACGCGCCAGCGAACTGCGAACCAGCGTCGACATCTCGGCGCGCTTCTTCCCGGCATCAACCATGGCCTCATGGCTGCCGTAATGTTTTTCTACGATCGTGGTCGCTTTCTCGGCCATCTCATCCAGCGTTGCCCAGTTTTTGTATTCGATGGCGAGGGCGACATCCCAGTCATCGGGATGCTCGGCAACCGGATTGGTATAGAACTTATAGTCGACAATCCAGCCCTGCTTCTTGTATTCGTCGTAAATCGGCTTGAGATTGTGGCTGACGTCGTTCCAGTATTGGTCAGCCATGCCGATCTTAATGTGTACGTAGTTGACACGCCAAACCGGACCCACGTTGTAGTGTGCGCTCTGTGCGAATAGTGGCGCACCCACTGCGAGAAGCATCGCAGTCAGACACAGCCGTAAAGCCTGCTTTCTCATGTCTCTCTCCTGGTGCCTATGATTAGGCCTTGATTTTGACGGAGAATGAGCGTCACGCACTAATCTATAACTTACGCCTGCGGTTCTTGCTCGATCTAAGAATGGTTCCTGGGCCAGACGATGATACGCTTGCCACACGCTATCTGATGTTCTTCGCTACCCAAGCCTCAACCCGGGACAAAGCCTTGTTCAGATTGTCCAGCGAATTGGCCACGCTGAAGCGCAGGTAGCCTTCGCCAAACGCGCCGAAAGCTGTGCCCGACAAGCAGGCCACGCCCGCTTCTTCCAGCAGCGCATCGGCCAGTTTCTTCGATGGCCAACCCGTCTTGGTGATGTTCGGGAACGTGTAGAACGCGCCCTTCGGCATGCGGCAGGAGAAACCCTTGATTTTGTTTAGTCCGGCGACAAACACGTCGCGGCGCCGCTTGAACTCGTTGTTCATCTTGTCGACCGAGCTCTGGTCGCCGCGGAGCGCTTCAATTCCCGCGATCTGCGTGAAGCTCGCGGTGCAGGAAATTGAGTTCGTATTGAGCCGCGAGAACTGCGCGGCCAGATCGGGCCGCATTACGCCGTAACCCATGCGCCAGCCAGTCATCGCGTAGGTTTTCGAAAAGCCATCAAGTACGATCGTGCGCTCCTTAAAACCAGGAACGCTCATGATGGAGACATCTTCGCCTTCAAAGATGAGGCGGCTGTAAATCTCATCCGAGAGCACCATGATGTTGCGATCGCCAATGGCGTCGGCCACGTCTTGAATGTCGCGCTTGGTCAGCACGCCGCCGGTCGGGTTGTGCGGGGAATTCAGGATGATCAGCTTGGTGCGGTTGGTGATCAGGGATGCCAACTCGTTGACGTCGAGAGAAAAATCGCGCTCCTCGCGCAGCGGGATCGGGACTGCGCGGCCGCCGAGGTAGTTGATCATGGACTCGTAGATGGGAAAGCCGGGGTTGGGATAAATGACTTCATCTCCTTCATCTACTAAAGCAAGCATGGTGAAGAAAATGATGGGCTTACCACCCGGCACTACCACCACTTCGTCGCTCGAAACCGGGACGCCGCGGGTGCGGCTGACGTATTCGGCGATGGTCTGGCGCAGCTCCGGCAGACCGGCGGCAGGGCCATAGTGGGTCCATCCTTTATGAAGCGCGTCGACCGCGGCCTCGATCACGTTGGCGGGCGTATCGAAATCGGGTTCGCCGATCTCCAGGTGAATGATTTCTTTGCCCTGTTTTTCGAGGGCACGCGCGCGGTTTAATACTTCAAAGGCAGTTTCGGTGCCGAGCCGCGACATCCGGCTGGCAAGACGCAGTTCAAGTTGAGTAGTTGGCATAACGGCGGATGGCATTATAGCGCCTCGGAGGCTGGATTGGCCTTTCACATGATTGTCAAGCCAGGGACGTGGATGGGTCAATTGCAGAGGTCACGAGGAGCTGTGATCGACAACAGGCAGGAGATAAGCGGAATCAGGTCAGAGGTGAGAGGTCAGACTGCAGAGGTTAATGACGAAAAGACTTGAGCAGAGCTAATACCTTTAGGATTCTGACCTCTGCAGTCTGACCTCTCACCTCTGACCTCGCATTACTCCGAGATCGTACTCTCTTCGCTCTGCGCGCGGAGAACCCGGTCGACCGAGTATGGCGCGCGCTGGGCCGGCTCGTGGTAATGGCGAACCTGCATTTCTCCCAACAGACCGACGGCCAGCATGTTCAACCCAGCCAGCAGCAGCACCATCGAGAAGACCATCAGCGGGCCGTGCTGCGTCATCACATCGGTGTGGTACACAAACTTGTCGAAGATCAGCCAGCCCGAGATCGAGCAGCCCGCCATAATGCTGAACATTCCCAAGGTCCCGAAGAAATGCAACGGGCGCGACAGATACCTGAGCAGGAAGCGAATGGTGATCAGGTCGAAGAAGACGCGGAACGTGCGGGAGATTCCGTAGTGCGAAACGCCGCGCTCACGATTCACATTCTTGATGGGGACTTCGATGATCGACGCGCCATGCCACGAGGCCAGCGCGGGAATGAAGCGGTGCAGCTCACCATAGAGGGGAACCTGGTCGAGAATCTCGCGGCGGTAAGCTTTGAAAGTGGTGCCGAAATCGTGGATGTCGACGCCGCTCAGTTTGGCCATCAGCCAATTGGCGCAGCGGGAGGGGATGCGGCGCATCCAGAAATTATCCACGCGATTCTTGCGCCACCCGCTGACAATGTCATAACCCTCGGCAATCTTCTCAAGAAAGAGCGGGATATCGGCGGGATCGTGCTGGAGGTCGCCGTCCATGGCGATAATGTATTCTCCGCGGGCGTGGTCAAAGCCGGCGGCGAGCCCGGCGGTCTGGCCAAAATTGCGGCGCAGTTTGACGACAGTTACGCGGCTATCGACGGCGGCGATCTCACGCAGCAAACCAAACGTGCCGTCAATCGAGCCATCGTCGACGAGCACCATCTCAAAAGGTTCGCCGCTGGCTTCCATCACGGACTTCAGGCGCGCGTATAGGTCGGTGACGTTCTCCTGCTCGTTATGGAGAGGGACTACGATTGAGTATTTGAACACGGTGTTTTCCATTATAAGGCAAGGGTGGGGCGCATCGAGGTAACTCGCGTGCGTCGGTGGTGTCTGAAATAGTGTTTAAGACACTACCCGTGCGTCTCGGAATCTGCGGGCCAACCGCGAAAGCCGCCACCTTAAGTATTTAGGATGCAATATTCAGTGCGCTCGACACATGTCGCGCACTGAATATGCCAACTCCAACCGCGTTCCGCGATCCAAGTACTCAGCGAACTGAGCTGGCTGCCAGGCGTTTCGGCCCAGCTTCCAGGATGTGCTCGGGACGCTCCGCCACCATCAGCTTGAAGTTTTCGATAAACCGGGCCGCCAGCGCGTCGTACTTTCTGAAGTACTCGTCACGGCTGGGCCAGGTATTCGCCGGATCGAGAATTTGGGAAGGCACGCCTTCGCACGTGACCGGGACATCAAAACCAAACACTGGGTCCTTCTTGTACTCCGCCTTAAGAAGAGAGCCGCTGAGGGCTGCATTGAGCAAGGCGCGCGTGTGATGGATGCTGATGCGCTTGCCGACGCCAAACGGGCCACCCGTCCAGCCGGTGTTCACCAGCCACACCTGGGCGCCATACTTCTTAATTTTCTTTTTGAGTAGTTCCGCATAGGCCAGCGGATGGTGCACCATGAAGGGACCGCCAAAACAGGTGCTGAAAGTAATTTCGGGCTCGACGCCCATGCCAATCTCCGTGCCGGCAATCTTGCTGGTGTAGCCGGAGATGAAATGGTAGATGGCCTGGTCCGGATTCAGCCGGGAAATCGGCGGCATCACGCCCGAAGCATCGCAGGTCAGAAAAATAACATTCTTGGGGTGGCCGGCGCGCTTCTCCGGCATGCAGTTGTCGATGTAGGAAAGCGGATACGCGGCCCGCGTGTTTTCCGTCACCGTATAGTCGTTCAAATCCAGGTGGCGCGAGACCGGATCGTAGGTGACATTTTCGAGCACAGTACCAAACCGCCTTGTGCAGGCGTAAATCTGCGGCTCCGCTTCCGGGGAAAGCCGGATCACCTTGGCATAGCAGCCGTCCTCGAAATTGAAGACGCCGTTTTCGCTCCATCCGTGCTCGTCATCGCCGATGAGCCGCCGCTTGGGATCGGCCGAGAGCGTGGTTTTGCCCGTTCCCGAAAGCCCGAAGAAAATCGCGACATCGCCTTTGTCGCCGACGTTTGCGGAGCAGTGCATGGAAAGCACGCCTTGCAGCGGCAGAAGAAAGTTCAAGACCGTAAAGATGGTCTTCTTGATCTCGCCGGCGTAGCTGGTGCCTCCGATAATGGCGAGGCGCTCGCGGAAGTTGATGATGATGAAAGTCTCGCTGCGCGTACCGTCCACCATTGGAGACGCCTGGAACGACGGCGCGGCGATCACTGTGAATTCAGGGATGTGGTGTTGCAAAGCATCGTGATTTCGGATCTTGAGGAACATGGTGCGCGCAAACAGGCTGTGCCATGCTTTCTGGGTGATGATACGGACCGGAAGGCTGTGCTCAGGATCGGCGCCTGCGAAGCAGTCCTGCACAAAAACGTCGCGGCCCTGCAAGTACCCTTGCAGACGCGTGAGCAACGCGCTGAAGCTTTCGCCGGAAAACGGCCGGTTGTACTGGCCCCACCAGATTTGTTCTTCCGTGGAGTGGTCGCGCACCACAAATTTGTCGGCCGCTGCGCGCGCGGTGTGCTTGCCGGTATCGACGACCAGCGGCCCCATGTGCGACAGCCGTCCCTCCGACCGGAAAATGCTTTCCTCGTAAAGCGCCGGGGTGGGCAGATTCCAGTAAATGCGCCGCAGATTCACCAGCCCGTGGTTCTGCAAACCGTAGCTCGAGGCAAGCCTTCCAGCCTCTTTCACAGCGGGAGATTGGACGTCGAGGTAGATATTCATTGCCAGTCCCTCACAAGCTTGCGGTCGCCGAGGTAAAGTTCGTTCGCCGAATTCGGATCGAGAGCCCACTTGATGCGATCCAAACCCTCTGTGATGTCGCGGATCGTGCCGCAGTAACTGAGCCGCAAGTGTCCTTCAAAGCCGAATTCCTTTCCTGGCACGGCGACCACCCGCACTTTTTCCAGCAGGAAATTGGCGAGCTTTTGCGAATCCTTCATGTAGGCGCTGAAATCGGGGAAGCAGTAGAAGGTGCCGTCGGGCGGGTGTATTTTCACGCCGTCAAACGCCTTCAGGCGATCCAGCATTACGTTGCGGTTATTCTCCAGCATGATGCGCAGGCTCTCGATGGGCGACTGCACGCCGTTGAGCGCGCCTACGGCGGCCCACTGAGCCGGCGCCGAAGGCCCGGAGGTCTGCTGCGACTGGATGGTCGCCATCGCCTCCATCACATGCTTATTGGCAATGGCCCAGCCGATGCGGAAGCCGGTCATGGCGTACATCTTCGATACGCCGTTGATGACCACAAGTTTCGACTCCTCGAGCGGCTCCTGGGCGAATTCGTAACAGATCGGAGCGCTCTTGCCGTCGAACACCAGCCGGTTGTAAATGTCATCCATGATGAGGTAGATGCTCCTCTTCTCGCAGAACTCGACCATTTCCTGAATGAAATCCTTGGAGTACATCGCACCGGAGGGATTATTGGGGCTGTTCAGAATAATGGCCTTGGTATAGGAGCCGACTGCGTCTACGATCTCCTGGACAGTCGGGAAGAATGTCCCATCCTCGGCGGTCACCGGTACCGGAACGCCGCCGGCGAGTTTCACCATCTCCGGATAGCTCACCCAGTAGGGCGCAGGAAAAACCACCTCTTCTTTAGGATCGAGGATGGCGTGGAGCAGCACCATGAGGGCCTGTTTGGCGCCACCTGAGGCGATCACATTGTCGGCGTGGACGATTTTCTTGTAGTGCTCCTCGGTGTAGCGGATGATGGCTTTTTTCAGCGCGGGAATGCCGTCCGGCGGCGTGTACCGGATCTCTCCAGTGTTCAGCAACGCGACGCAGTTGATGATGGCGTCAATTGGGGCCTTGGTCTTGGGTTCGCCGCCTCCCAAATGTATGATCGGCTCTCCTTTTTCGCGAAGCTGAGCGGCGGTTTCGTTCAGCTTGAGAGTCGCCGACTCCTTGATGGTCCGGGCAAGCTGGCTGAGACTCATGGTTTTTACCTTTCCTCCCTGCACATGTTCAAACCGAATGCTGCACGATGACGGCGGCCGGATTCTTCGTCTCCGCCCTGGGTCGAACAGAATCATATGCGCCTAAGGCGAACCAATGATTTTCCTTGTACGAGGAAGCACCCGTCTGTGATACCGGTCACGAACTCGAATGATCTCGTGCAGCATTTGTGGGCCCGCCTGGCGTGAGGCGGTGCCGATTACTTTGCCGGTACGAGCCCGTCGGCGGCGAGGACATACGTAATCCCCTTATCGAGTTTGAGATTGGAGTGCTTGGAAGTGAGGATGACGGCTCCGTCGCTATTGCGCGTGGACTCCACATTTTTCATCAATATGCGGTGTTGCGAAATGCTGCCAGCCCTGGGTGGGGCTGCATCCGCATCAGACTCCGGCGGTGCAATTGGGTGGTGGTTTCTGGCTGGCCTACCAGCTGGAAGCATAGGGCCATCAGATATGCCAGACTGTTGTTCCTCATCCGGCATTGCCAACGGGTAATACCAGGCAGTTACGTAAACCCTGATGGGGATGGAACCATTCTTCCATTGCGCAGAGTCCACGCGAACGCCAAGCCGGGATGGAAAAGTCGCAGACTTCACCGCGGACTCGGTAACTTCCCCGGACATGATCGCGCCCTCCGGGATCACTTGGCCTTTGAACAGGGTGGCGATGATAAGTTTGGCATGGACCTTGGTTCCGACACGGGTCTTGCCGGCAGAGATTTTATGCTGCATGAGGACGGGAAATTCGATCCCCGCTGCTGGAGCCGGCGGCACGGGCTTCTGCTGACCGAGCATCGAGACGGCAGTTAGAGCAAGGGCAATTGCCATTCGTCCGGCAAAGATCGTCTCGTTGAAGCGACAACTAGCCTGCTTGAAGACTAGCCAGGCGTGGCCCAACTTGCAGCGGCTCGCGGGGGACATAGTCGTTGGCCTCACCCTTACGCGAGATCGTAGGCTCAGCCACAGGGCAAGTCAATGCTAGCAACTCTTCGAAACTCGCTTCCACGGAACTTCTCTACGTGCCGTCCTTTAGAAACCAACGTGAGATAATCGGACGGTGCCGCAATGGCTCCGCGGGAAAGTGGCCCCGTAGCTCAGATGGATAGAGCAGCGGTTTCCTAAACCGTTGGTCGGCAGTTCGACTCTGCCCGGGGCCCCCATCCGAATTAAACTCATCGTGGCGTTTGTCGAAGTTGCCGCTTGCAAGCCAAGTGCTACCCTTACCTCTGTATGTCCGAAGACTTCTCCTTTTGTGATCTGCGCGACTTGTTTGCCAAAGCGAACGAGGAAAAGTCTGGCGACCACCTGGCGGGACTGGCGGCTCGTTCGGAGCGTGAGCGGGTAGCGGCCAAACGCAAGCTTGCCGATCTTCCGCTCGCGGAAATCGTGCAAAGGCCGCTGATCGATCCCGCCGAGGACGACGTGAGCCGTCTGATCGCCGAGACATTCGATGAAGAGGCTTTTCGGCCCATCCAGAGCCAGACCGTCGGCGAGTTCCGCGAATTCATTCTTGATGACGCGACTTCTGCTGCCGATTTGAAGCGTCTGCAGTGGGCGATCATGCCCGAGATGGCCGCGGCAGTGGCCAAGATCATGAGCAACAAAGATCTGATTCTGGGCGCGGCCAAGATTCGCAACGTCACGCGCTGCCGCAACACCATGGGTGAATCGGGCGTACTAGGAATACGCGTCCAGCCCAACCATCCGGCGGACGATGCCGGCGGAATTCTGCTCTCGGCTTTTGAAGGTTTGCTCTACGGCTGCGGAGATGCGGTGATCGGCGTCAACCCTGCGACGGATTCGGTGGAGACCGTTCGCTCGATCCTCGAGGCGATTGCCCGCTTGATCGACGCTTACGAAGTTCCCACGCAAGGCTGCTGCCTGGCACATGTCACGACCCAGCTTGCCGCCCTCAGGCGAGGCGCGCCTGTCGACCTGCTGTTTCAGTCGATCGCGGGCACCGAAGCGGCCAATCGGAGCTTTGGAATCACCCTGGGAATGTTGCGCGAGGGGCGAGACGAGGTGCTCGAACAACATCGCCAGCGCGACGTGGCGTGGAAAGGCGCCAACGTCATGTACTTTGAAACCGGCCAGGGCAGCGCGCTTTCGGCCGAGGCGCATCACGGCGTGGACCAGCTGACTTTGGAAGCGCGGGCGTACGCCGTGGCGCGGACGCTCGATCCGTTTCTGGTGAACAGCGTCGTCGGATTTATTGGGCCGGAATACCTGTACGATGAGCGCCAGATCATTCGCGCCGGCCTCGAAGATCACTTCATGGGCAAGCTGCTGGGGCTGCCGATGGGCTGCGATGTGTGTTATACGAACCACGCCGCCGCGGATCAGAACTCGGCCGACAATCTTCTCTTCCTGCTCGCGGCCGCCGGCTGTAACTACTTTATGGGCGTTCCCTGCTCCGACGATGTGATGCTGAACTATCAGTCCACCAGCTATCACGATGCTTTGGCGGCAAGGCGAATTCACAAACTCCGGCCCGCGCCGGAGTTTCTTTCCTGGCTGCAGGTCATGGGCATCTATCGCGACGAGGAGCCAGCATTGCTGGATGCACCTGCGCGGCGGCGGCTGATGCAAGGACTCGAATCATCGCTCGAGAGCATCCCATGACCGACGGCGCGGACGACCTGCTGCTCTCCGGCAACTGGCCGGAAGTCGTGAGGAAGATTCGTGCGCGCACTCCGGCGCGCGTGCTCACGGGCCGTTCCGGAGCCGCTTACCGTACCGGCACTCTACTCGATCTGCGCCAGGCCCATGCCGCCGCCCGGGACGCGGTACGCGCCGAGTTGGATCTCGAAACGCAATTTGGGGCGCAGTTCATCAAGACGTGGGGGCTGTTCGAAGTTTCGACAGCGGCAGGATCCAAAGATGAGTACCTATTGCAGCCCAACCTGGGGCGAATCTTCCGCGAGGCGTCGCGGGTCGAGCTACGAAAGCGTTGTCCTGCGCATAACGATCTGCAAATTGTCATCGGAGAT